>Ga0256407_10013174_pt1 | contig 11089 bp, 12 predicted proteins | sample RumenRJG_04DNA_FD_193489 | JGI IMG/M metagenome (GOLD analysis project Ga0256407, IMG submission 193489) | Bovine rumen microbial communities from Lethbridge, Alberta, Canada - RJG_04 | ecosystem: Host-associated > Mammals > Digestive system > Stomach > Rumen | place: Canada: Alberta... | reverse complement strand
CCCACAAGACTCACGAGGAACTTTACATTATTCTGAAAGGTGAGGGCATGTATCAGGTAGATGGCGAGCAGATTCCCGTCAGCGAGGGCAGTATCGTACGCGTAGATCCTGCTGGCAAGCGTGCGCTGAAGAACACAGGCAGCGAGAACCTGACAATGATGTGCATCCAGTACAAAGCTAATGCTTTTACAGAGGCTGACAGTCCAATGGAGGATGGTGTGATACTACAGGAAGAACTGAAGTGGTAAATCCTAAAGATATGCTCAACAAAGCACTACATTTTCTGAGCGAACACTGCGAGATTGCCTTGGCCACGTGTCAGGGCAATCTTCCTAAAATGCGCATCTTCCAGATTATGCGTCAGGAGGGCAATATGCTCTACTTCGCAACATCAGCCAAGAAAGCCGTATGGCAGGAATTGCAGGAGAATCCCAACGTGGAGATACTGGCATACGCAGATAACGTGTCTGTCCGCTGTTCAGGTATGGTGAACTTTTATGTAGATGATGACACAAAGCGTTGGATATTCGATCACAATGACGTTCTCTCACGTCTCTACAAGAGCTACGACCAGTTGGAATACTTCTGTCTGCCCATTGCAGAACTTGACTACTTCGATCTATCACCAACACCTCCCATCAATCAGCATTTCGACCTGATGGCAGGCGAAGTGGCAAATGGTTTCGTGGGAGAAAGATTCAGTAAATAATTAATTCTACGAGGAATCTCAATATGGGTTCCTCGTTTTGTTTATGTAACCTTAAAAGTTCCAGAATCCAGTACCAGTCTCAGGATCAAATTTCCTGCCAATAGCACCACTGACAGTTGGACGCAGTTCAATTTCGGCAGTATAGAGAACGGCTGTGGCCTTAAGATGTCCTCCCGCCATTCCATGCTGACCGTTCTTTTTGAATGAGAACAAGGCATGAGTATGATGGAAGAGTTTGCCGTCATCGTCTCTTACGACATTGCCGTTGAGCGATACCAATTCCAGCATCCCCTCTAACTGTTCAGTCTCAAAACTGCCTGTTGCAGGAATGAACACCTGTAGCTCTGCACTCTGACAGCCGCCGATTCCAGAGAAAACGGCTGAAGGTATGGATTCCTTATCGCAGATTTCGAGGATGTTGCTGATAATTTCGTCACCTCGATCCATACGAATATAGTAGTTATCGCCAATCTTTCTGTATTCCATCTTAATAATTTGTAAAGTTGGATGCAAAGATACGAATAATAAAGTAAAAATGAGTACCTTTGCCCTTCGATTTAATAAGAATTGTGAAATGACCATAGAAGAAGCTATTGAAGCCCGACACAGTGTAAGGGCATATAAGGAACAGCCATTGACAGAAGATGTTGTCAAGGTGTTAGAAGAGAAAATCGCTGTACTGAACCGTGAGGGTAAGTTGCATATACAGCTTATCCAGAACGAGTCGAAGGCATTCTTGGGGACGATGGCCAAATATGGAAAGTTCCGTAATGTTGGTAACTATATTGTCATGGCCGGACAGAAGGCTGATGACCTTAACGAGCGCGTGGGCTATTATGGCGAGCAATTGGTGCTGCAGGCCCAGATACTTGGTCTGAATACCTGCTGGGTGGGACTTAGCTACTCGAAAGTGCCAGGAACCTATGTGCTTAACGAAGGTGAGAAGATAGCCTGCTATATTGCCCTTGGCTATGGTGAGACGCAGGGAGTTGGACACAAGATCAAGACTGTCAATCAAGTAAGCAATGCAAGCGATGTTACTCCTACGTGGTTTCGCAAGGGCGTTGAAGCAGCCCTACTTGCTCCTACAGCTGTGAACCAGCAGAAGTTTTCATTCGAATATATGGGCATGAAGGATGGCCGTCATCAGGTACATACCAAGAAAGGCTTTTCAATGATTGGATATACCCAGATGGATTTGGGCATCGCCAAGTATCATTTTGAGATTGGTGCCGGAAAGGATAACTTCGAGTGGGTATGAACATCGAACAAGTACGAGAATATACGTTGTCACTCTATGGTGTGACTGAAGACCAGCCGTTTGGCGATGACATCTTAACCTTCAGACTGGAGGGAAAGATATTCGTATGCCTATGGCTAGGTGGCGGTGAGCATGATATGAAGGAGTCTTCAGAGCCCAGACTGGCTTTGAAACTATCGCCAGAAAGAAATGAAGAACTTCGCAGTCAATTCTCTACTGTTACACCTGCCTGGCATTGGAACAAGAAGCATTGGAGCGACCTATATTACGAGCAGGTAGATGATGCATTAGTCCAGGAATGGATTAAAGAGTCCTATCAACTAGTGGCATCAAAATTACCAAAAGCGATACGACAGAAGTATATTCAAATGAACTGATATGAAAATAATTGACGATAGCTTAATGAACGGACTGGCTGAGGAAGCCAAGAAATCGCCGAGGCTGAGGAAGAACTACAACTTCCATCAGAGCCTCGATGACAAATGCCATCGTTTCCTCAATGCCTTGGAGCCGGGAACATTTATCCCTGTGCATCACCATCCTGACAAAGCAGAAACATTTGTAGTTCTGAGAGGCAAAGTCAAGGTGTCCACCTACAATGACGATGGTGAGGTACTGGAGTCATATATCCTGAGTCATGAAGAAGGGCGCTATGGCGTTGATATCCCTGAGAACGTCTGGCATGGATTGGAATGTCTGGAACCTGCTGTATTATTGGAGTGCAAAGCAGGTCCGTTTGTTGAGCATGAGGTTGACGGCATACTGGAGATTAATAAATAATCATTCAAAAAGCAATGGTATGAACTGAAGGAAAGAGAAATGACGGATAGTGCAACTTTTCGCATCGTTCTTACGTCTAACAGATAGAAATTTTTAAAAAGAAATCAAATATGATACTCTCAACAACCCCACAAATTGAAGGTCACACCATCCGTGAGTACAAAGGTATTGTGACAGGTGAAACCATTATCGGTGCTAACATGTTCAAGGATCTGTTTGCTGGCATCCGCGACATCGTAGGCGGTCGTGCTGGCGCTTATGAGAAAGTGCTTTCCGAAGCAAAGGACACCTCCATGCAGGAGATGATGCAGCGTGCTCAGGCTCTTGGAGCCAATGCCATCGTAGGCATTGATATTGATTATGAAACCGTCGGAGCTAATGGCTCGATGCTCATGGTAGCCACCAGCGGAACGGCCGTGGTTATCTAAATCATATTAATGAAGACGTTAGGAAACATCATCTGGGTCGTATTCGGAGGCCTGCACATAGCCTTGGAGTATTTCATCGCAGGACTGATACTGATGATCACCATCATCGGCATCCCCTTTGGCTTGCAGAGCCTGAAACTGGGTATGCTGGCCATCTGGCCGTTCGGTACGAAAGTGAAATGGCGAGAGTCACAGCCAGGCTGTCTGAGCATTTTCATGAATGTCCTGTGGTTCTTCGTTGGCGGCATCTGGATATGGCTCACCCACATCTTCTACGGTCTCATATTTTGCATCACCATCATTGGCATCCCATTCGGAAAGATGCACTTTAGGCTGGCAAAGCTAGCTCTTTCACCTTTTGGGAAAGAATTGGCTTAGCACCTCAATGTTTAACCGAGTTTAATAAATTGTCAGCATAGTTTAAGCGAGTTTAAATTCCGTGCCAGTTTGACTTCAGCGATTGTCATTCTGGCACGGATTCTTTCCATAGGCATGTACTTTGCTTATCTATTAGTGAGAGCCGAGGCAAACAAGCCGAGGCAATCAGAACAAATAAGTTAAACTAAAAGTATAATTAGGAGGTATTGATTATGTTGAACGGATTAATGAAAAGCAATGGTTGGTTCCCAACAATGTTTGATGATTTCTTTAACACTGATTGGATGCCTCGTGCCAACAGTACAGCACCCGCAGTCAATGTCAAGGAGACAGACAAGAGCTATGTAATGGAGCTTGCAGCCCCTGGCATTAAGAAAGAATATTGCCGTGTGGCTATCAATGACGAGGGTAACCTTACCATCGCCATCGAGAACAAACAGGAACACAAGCATGAGGACAGTCACCATCACTATCTGCGCCGCGAGTTCAGCTACTCGAACTACGAGCAGAGCTACACGCTGCCAGACGATGTGGTGAAGGATCAGATCTCTGCCAAGGTCGAGGACGGCATCCTGACCATCACCATGCCGAAGACCGAGCCGAAGCAGAAGGTCACCAAGGCCATCGAGGTATCATAAGCCTTTCATGGCTTTGTCTAAAAAGGATTGAAACATCTAAAACAGCGGGGAGCAGCATCCATTGCGGTGTTGCTCCCTTTATTTATTTCTCTGGCCATGGCTCAAATTCCAATTCCAGCTCAATCCATTGATTTCCTTCCTGTGGTGTGGCGCTCTTTTGATTGGAAACGCCCAATCCTAACAGTCGGATGGGGTGTGTGTGGAACTCCACTTGTTGCATCAACTGCTTGGCCAACGGCAGGATCTCATCTTTGGTGCGGAGAATATGGTCAACGGTGATGCTGCGGGTGATTTGCTGGAAGTCCAGGAACTTTACCTTCAATGTCAGTGTTCGACCCTCGAAGTCGTTTTTCTCGATGCGTCTGACCAGTTCGAGCACTGTGTGATACAGGTGAATAGTGACAGCGGCATTCTCGCTGATGTCCGATTCAAAAGTCTGCTCACAGCTGACACTCTTCCGTTCCCACTCACTGATAACTGGCCGATTGTCGATGCCACGAGAGAAGTCATAGAACACTTGCCCCATCTTGCCGAACTCCTGCGTCAATCGGCTCAGCGACATATTTCTCAGGTCAAGGCCCGTGAAGATACCCATGCGGTGCATCTTCTCGGCAGTCTTTTGGCCTACACCCCAAATCTTCTCTATCTTCAGTTGTGCGATGAAGTCCAAAGACCTGTCAGGGTGAATCACTGTCAGCCCGTCGGGTTTGCGCCAATCGGAGGCAATCTTTGCCAGGAACTTGCAGTAGCTCACGCCTGCCGATGCCGTCAGTCCCGTCGTCTCACGGATACGCTGCTTGATTTCTCGCGCAATATCCATCGCCCACATGCCCTGACGATTGGTGCTCACCATCGTCTTATTCTCCGTCACATCGAGGAAGGCTTCGTCGAGGGATATAGGCTCTATCAGGTCGGTATAGTCGTGGAATATCTCATGTAACTGTGCTGAAACCTCCTTATACTTTTGGAAGTGCGGCTCCACGATGATCAGTTGCGGACATAGACGCTTGGCAACCTGAATGGACTGTGCCGAATGCACGCCAAACCGCCGTGCTTCGTAGCTAGCTGTCGACACCACACCCCGTTCGGCATCGTGCCCCACCGCTATCGGCTTGCCACGAAGCTCAGGATTGTCGCGCTGCTCTACAGCCGCGAAAAACTGGTCCATGTCCACGTGAATGACTTTCATACCAATTCGCGTCCAAAGATACGAAGAAAATATGTAAAACGCGATATTTTACATAAAAACGTGGCTTCAGAATACGATATTTTACATAATAACACTGCATTTTGAAACTGTAGTTTTGACATTTATCATTGAAAAGTGTAGTTTTTGGAGGCAAAAAGTTATTGAAAAGTGTAGTTTTTGGACACGGTGAGCAGTAAGAATTGTTTAATCTGTTTGATCATAATATTATAGTTTTTAATATCTTTTTATGAAATACACACAAAAAGAAAACGTGGACCCCGTGATCCAAGGGTGAAAAGTAGTAAATAAAAAAATCGGACTGACAAAACGCCAGCCCGAATTTTTACCTTTTTACTTAATCACTCGCTTTTTCCCGTTATACACGTAGATTCCTTTCCTCGTGGGCTTGCCAGAGAGCTTGCGGCCACTGAGGTCGAACCACGCGCCAGCCAGGCTCCCTTCCCTTTGGAGGGGCTGGGGGATGCTGGTCGTTCCGCCGCCGTCTGGCTTGTAGATGCGGAAGTTGCCGGAGGCGTGGAGGAAGCCCATGAAGTAGAGCATGCCGTCGTAGTAGCGGTAGCGTCCTGAGGGAATTGGCGTGTCCCAGAGGTCATCGACGAAGTCCCATGCCTTGATGTCGTTGCTGGCCAGTGCAGCCACCGCGTTACATGCTACCAGACCAGCCGAGTGGTCGCTATTGCCGCTCTCCGTGTTGCCATCCAGGGTGTAGTTGCTATAATATTCCTTGACACCCTTGCTGTAGAAGAAGTCATGGGCGCGCTTCACCAGCGTCACCTCGTCGCTGCAGTCGGCAAACCATGCGTAGTCGCAGCCCATGTTCATCAGGCAGCGCCAGGCATCGAAGCGGAAGTTGTTGTGACCGCCTTCGCCGTTCGGCGTCCCGTCGAAGTCGGCGTAGTCGGGCATCAGCCCCGTGGTGGCATGTGCAAACTTCGGGAACATTTCGTGACTCTTCTCAGCCAGCTGGGTGTAAAATTCCTTGTGGTTGTCTGCCCACTCGGCCCAAAGTCGGTAGAATGCCGGCAGGTGGTACGACGGGTCGGTCTTGGAGGCCGATGTGGCGTAGGGAACGAAGACCACCTGCTTCTCGGTCTTGTCGAAGAGTGGCTTGACGTCCGAGAATGGGTAGTTGGCTACGTCGGGCTTGTTCCAGCTACTCTCCAGGATGGCGTTAGCCTCGGCCATGTAGTTGTAGATGCCCTCACCGTTGCCCCAGCGGTTAGCTGCGAACATCAGGGCGGTTACGAAGTACTCCTCACCGTCGGGGGCAGGACTGTTCTCACGCTTCGAGCCGTCCTTGTTCATGACCCATGCGAAGTAGCCCTTAAACTCGCCGTCCTCGTGCTGCATGTGGGTCTTGGCCCATTTCCACAGGCGGTCGAACTCCGTCTTCTTATTCATCTGCACGCAGATCATCATGCCGTACGACTGCCCCTCTGAGCGCACATCGTCGTTGTTGACGTCGAGGATATATGCCTCGTCGGTGCCCACCTCATAGTATACGCGCTGGCCGTCCTCGCGACCGTCGGTACCTTCGAACAGCTGCTGCCACGCTTGTTCCAGCTTTTGGTTGACCTTTGCCTCGCTATAGCCGGCTTCGACAAAGAGGTTGCGGTAGGTGTCGGTATAGTAGGCTCCTTGCGAGGGCAGCACGGGAGCCGTGCGCTCCTGCATCTCGTTCTGCAGCGTAAAGGTGATGTAGTCCACGTAGGTGTCATTCGAGCCGTTGTCGGTCTCCAGGTTCAGCTTCACCTCGGCAGTTGTGGCGTCGCCCAGCAGCACCTTGCAGTCGGCATATTTCGTGTCGGCTTGGGTGACGTAGAAGGTGAAGTCGCTTATTTTCTTACCGTTCACGTAGAGAGCGATGCCTGCTCCGCTGTTGTTGCTGCTGGCACCACGCACGCCGACGGTGTACATGCCGTTCTTGACGGGGAAGGTGACTGTCTTCGTGGCGCAGTCGCCGTTGCCGTAGAAGGCCATGCCCGTAAAGGGTGAGCTGCAGGTACCGGCATAGCTGCCGCCGGGCGTCATGCTCTCGGCCTCAATCTTGACTGACGTACCCGTATCAACGCCTGGTGTGGGGTCGTCACCACCTGGGTTGTCGTCACCGCCCGGCGTGTCGTCAGACAGTACCTCTATGGTTCTTCCCCATCCCACGTTGCCGTCGTAGCTGCATTCCTCTTCCGTGCCGTCAGTCTTGACAAGGGCTATGCGCTTGATGATGACCACCACCTGCGACGTCACCTTGTTCTGCAGGTTAAGCACGGTAACGGTGCGGTCAGAGCCGAAGTGCTCAGTGTCGAAGTCGATGGCTATCTGCGAGACGCCGTTCTCTGCGGGCTGGTACTGGGCAGGATAGTTGTTGGTGTCGGCCTGGTCGGTAGCGTTCTGTATCTTCAGCTGTATGTTGTCGGCCACCGTGCCGTCGAACTCTACCCTGACACCCCTGTAGTTGTCCAGGCTGATGGGCAGCTTGGAGCACAGCCCCAACTCGCCCCACTGGTCGGTGAACGTCACTTTGACCTTTGCCGACAGCCCCGTCACGAGGCACGCCAACAGATAAACGAAGAGAAGTTTCTTCATAGTTATAAAGATAGTAATAAATAAGATTAAAATAATAAGTTAGTTGCATAGGAAAATGTTGTCCTAAGTTCGTGCTTAGGACAACATTATTTCAGTTAGTATTCATCTTCATCTTCATCGTCAAAGGAGAACGAACGGGAGAGACCGCCAGCAGCATCTCCACTATTGTTCTTGTCAGACAAACCGGATTTACCGTCGACGGTAGCAGACATTTGCAGTATGCTGCTTACAGTCTGTAACTTTACGACAACTGTTGTCGGAGTTAAATATGTCTTTTTCATAATCGTCTATTTTTTTGTCAAGAATTTGAGAATTTGAGAAAGTTTACTTAATCACCACCTTTTTGCCGTTCACGATATACAGTCCCTTCGTAGGCTGAGCCACACGCTGACCAGCGAGGTTGAAGAAGTCACCGTTATTGGTTATTGTTTCACGGTTAATGTCAGCAACGCCAGTGGTATTGCCTTCCTCGTCGACGTCAAAGGTGAGTGAACGGGCAGGAGTAACAGGAGTAGCAGGTACTGTAAAGTAACAGCGCAGCGACTTCAGGGTGGTGCCATTTTCTGGTGTCATCAACTCGTTTCCTGTAGCCACGAAGCGGGAAGTATTGCATTCGCCGCCAGAGAACGTCTTCTGCGTAAAGTTACCAACGAAGCTATAGCCTCCATGAGGAACCGTCTGAGGAGTCTTAGCTGTGATGTTTACATCAACCAGAACAACAGGACTGGCATTGCTAACATCTATTGTCGGCTTAACCAGATAGGGCACACCAGCCTCAAAGCTGGCAGCAGTCGTAAACTTCATCGTGGTGCCAGATACATCTGTAAACTCTGCCAGCTGATAGCCCGAGCCAAACAGTTGAGTAGCTTGAGCCGGTGTGAGAGAGAACGGCAGACAAACGGTATTCCACATATTTTTGACAAACGAGCGCGTCAACTCAACAACGACATGGTTAATCTTAGAAGATAATGCCGTTGAATTATCTGAACTTTCGTTAAGTACCTTACATTCATATACATTAAGTGAGTTTAGAGTTACAGATGAACTAATATCATCATTAGGGTCGTTGGGTTGGCCGTCGGGTACCATACCTCCTTGCATGCGTACTTCGTTGTTTTTGAGAGCACTAACAACGTCACTATTGACTTTCATCCACCACTGGGTGTCACCCATGTTTAAAACACCTTTCGCTCCATTACCACCAGATGTCGTAGTACAATCTTTATAAGTATCCTCACTCCATCCTTTTCTGAATCCAAGCACAGTTCCGTCTTTTTCTACATCTGCAACATCAAAAACAACATAGTCTCCTGTATCGATATTTGAGAAGAAACTATTGTTAAATGTTATAGAATTTCCACTATTCCAACTGTTAAATGTATGAGGAAGACCACTTGTCGTACTTGACTGTCCACTTGGAATACTATAGGTATATGTATTCTTAACTTCGCTTGAAGCATCCCCACCCTTGTAACCAGTAGCTGTCACGGTAATATTTCCTGTACCTGTCAGAGTGAGAGTCTTGCTACCTGCAGTCAACTCGGCACTAGTAAATTCCACATTAGACGCATCCTCGTTACTGCCGCTTACACTATACACCACTTTTGTGTTATTTGCTCCTTTGGCAATCGTCACGCTCAAGTCGCCATCATAAGTGCTAGAAGCAGGTGAAATTGTAGGAGCTGCAACAGAAGATGCTGTTGTAATGGTGCGAGTAATGGATTTTACGTTAATTGTTTTCCATTGACTTTGTCCTAGATGGTACAAATATACAGCATCATAAGCAACACCTGCATCAATTACAAGTGTAAGGACTTTATCGTTAGCTGTTTCAATACTACTATAGGCAACAACATTCACTGTCCCATACTTATCAAAACTACCAGACACTGCCCCTAAAAAAAGGGTTTGCTCTTCATTGCCAGTATCATCTAATGTCACAGTGAATGTGTGTATTTGATCAGAAGTCTTAGTAGTTGCCCAAGATGATCCACCTAAATATGCTTCTCCTATTCGCTGATTATAAGCTGTACATCCTCCTTTAAGTTTTACAGATGCGCTGATGGTATTACCAGAACCGTCTTTTTGTTCGTTTGAGAACTCCACATTTTCACCTACAAGGGGTAATACAGTCTGGGCTCCAACTGTTCCAATGGCCAGGAACAGCAAACCCACAAAAATAAAAGTAAATTTTTTCATGTCTAAAAAATTGTTAGTTGATGTTATTGTAGTTAACTCCTATAGAAAATTCCAAATTTCGGGGGCAAAATTAGTACTATTTTTTCTTATTCCCAAATAATTTCGTGTTTATTTTACTAATGTTTCTTAAAATTATTAGAATCACGGGACGGTACCTTGATCCTTTAGTCTTTATTTTCTCCCTTATGCTGCAATAGGAAGAACTCTTTTTGCTGCTCAATCTCGCGACGCAGGTCGGTTCTTGAGGGCATATAGGTCAGATACTTGGCGGCATAGAGCTGGTCGCTGCCGTATAGTCAGTCCTGTTCTTGAAGCCCAGGAACTGCATGGAAAATGTTTGGGTGACTCTGGTAGAACGAAATGAAATTGTTATATTTCCAGTTAAAGACATACCATCGGTGATACCTAAATGCAAAGATAGGAATAATATTTTAAAGTAAAAAGAAGGCGCACATCAGCTATTTCCGTCTGAAATATTATTGGTCGGATATGCGAGATGAAGACACCTAAAAAAAACATTGAGTACTACTACAAGAGAAGTGCTGAAATCCTGCATTTCCTACACTTGGCGCTGACAGTCAGCAGGTTATGCTGTATTTTCCTACACTGCGCAGTGTAGGAATTCCTACACTTGTGGTCATTTCCGTTGTAAATAGACAAAATCGTTAAACTACAGTTACACAGTCAGTACCACAATGTGGTAGTCACAGTACCATGTAATGGTACGGTGCGTACCAAAGCATGGTACTGACCGTACCAAAGTGTGGTACGATTTTTGGTACTGTAGTTTAACGATTTTAGTTGACTACTTGGAGCCTTATTTGTGATAAGGGTTGACCTAGGGTTAAACTTATTTTTAATTCATGTTGACTCGACTTTACGTTAGTCATAATTTGGGTTTAC
>Ga0256407_10013173_pt1 | contig 11089 bp, 9 predicted proteins | sample RumenRJG_04DNA_FD_193489 | JGI IMG/M metagenome (GOLD analysis project Ga0256407, IMG submission 193489) | Bovine rumen microbial communities from Lethbridge, Alberta, Canada - RJG_04 | ecosystem: Host-associated > Mammals > Digestive system > Stomach > Rumen | place: Canada: Alberta | collected... | reverse complement strand
TCTAAAGGAATAGAAAGCATTTTAACAGAATCCAATGAGAATGCAATCAACCTTGATTTGCCTGACCAGGTATTCATCGTTCCGCGTGGAATGGATGGGCCTAAACAGGTTGCACTGATGCAAAAGGTTGATGCTGTTGTTCCGTTGATTGGAATTGACCCTCCGTTGATTGATGTCGCCTACATGAAGGAGGAGCTCGAAGCGGAATATGAAATCCCTGTAGTTGCCGCAGGCGTTAGGGCAGTCGAGTTAACTTCCGATAAGATTAAGACTAAGGAATTTTACAATGAAATAGGTGTTGCAACACCAAATTATCAGATATTGAATGGTCCTGAAGAGTTGACCATTGATTTTCCCGTTGTACTAAAGCAAGGTCAGGGACAAGGCGGAAAGGACATCAAGGTTGCCAGGTCAATCGAGGATGTCGAGGAATATTTCAGGGAATTTGACCAGGCATTATGTGAGGAGTTCATTGAAGGTGCGGAGATATCCATTGAAGTCTTAGGTTTCAATGGTGAATATGTGGCGCTTCCACCAATATATAAGGGAGAAACCACCCTTGAAGGAACCCATCCGCTGAATAAAACAAAAACCGGCCCATGCATGGTTGAAGGACTGGACAACAACCTGGTTCAGCACACTGCCTATAATGTGGCAAGGAATCTGGCTTCTGATGGAATATTTGAAATGGATTTCATGTATTCCAGAAAAAATGACCAGCTATATGCAATTGAAGTAAATACAAGGCCTAACGGCACCAGGTATCTCACCACCGCAACATGTGGAGTAAACTCATTATGCGAATTGGTCAATATGGCCATCGGGGAGTTCAGCCTATCCGATGTTTCAGACAAACTTCAATATTTCTATTCAACAGAAATTCCAATAGGTAATTATCAGGGTCCTGCACCAAACGAGCCTGTCAAATCTTTTGAAGCCAATGATTTTGTAGTCCATGGTCCTGAAGGTTATCAGAGGGTTACTGCAAGGGCAAAATCCAAACAGGAACTTGAAAATCTTGTTGAAAAATTAATCTGAAAGTCTGTGTTATAAGTTATAATTAAATACTATTATCAATAAATATATTAAAGTAATAAAATATGATATAGTGTGGTATAATGAATAATACAGATATGTTAATTCTTTTTTTAATAACATTATGTGCTACAATATTCTTCACATGGTATATTAAAAGAATATTATTGAAAGCAAGGATTGCTGACAATCCTATAGTTAGTGAACATAGACATAAAAGCGGCACTCCTACAATGGGAGGAATAGCATTTTTATTTACTCTTTCCTTTGTTATTTCACTATATTATCAGAACATTCCAATATTAATTGTATCATTCATTATGCTTGCCGGAGGAATTGTAGGATTGGTTGACGATTTGATTGGTCTTAAGGTCAAGGAAATTCAAAAAATTGTTGTAAATACTTCAGATGAGGTCGTCACATTAGGAAGACTGGACGTTGAGCCGGGAGAGGAAGTTCGTGTTGCAACTCCAAAGGCAAAGGCTGAAGTGGATGACCTGCTTAAAGACGGCAAAGTTGAAGTAATCGGAGAGGTTCCAATCAAGACAGAGCCTGAAGAGCTTGAAAAAATCATTTGTCAAATTGTTTTAGGAATGTTTTTGGCATTCACAGGTGCCGTTACTACATTGGGAGGATTTACATTAGGAATATTTGCCATTCCTGTTGTTGTAATTGCAATTCTTGGATGTATCAATTCAGTAAATCTTATTGACGGTATGGATGGTCTTGCAGCGGGAATTGTTGGAATCGCATCTATTTCATGTTGTATTTATGGTTATCTGTTCGGACCTGCAACTATAATTCCGCCATTTTTGATTTTGGCAGGAATATGTTTAGGATTTTTGGTATTCAACAAATATCCTGCATCAATATTCATGGGAGATACAGGATCATTTGTATTGGGTACAGGTTATGCGGCTGCCGTTTTGGTATGTGATGTTCCATACTTTGGCCTTCTTGCATTGGGAGTGCCAATTGTTTCAGTTATTGTTAGCCTATTGCACAGGGCACATATTATCAAATTGCCGGTGGAGCCTTTGCACCATACATTAAACCATTATGGAATGTCTGAAGTAAAGATTATCTTGACATACTGGGGAGCTACCGCCTTACTGTGTATTGTAGGTTTGCTGGCTAAGATGTACTTATTCTAATTTATTTCGGTGATTTTTATGGATATTCAAGATTTGGCTGACTCTATAAATGGAAAGCTTATAGGAAATGATGATTTTTTCTCAATTGACGGATTTACTGGAAAATTCACTTTTTTGCATGATGCCCACACAGGAGATATTGTCATTAGGGAATGGGTTGATCCGGTGGGTGTTGAAATGGCATTCAATCAAAACATTGCATGCCTGATAACTCCAGAACCTAGAGACGGAGCCATTGAGACTGCAAACAGATTAAACTTTCCAATGATTATTATAGATGACATTGATGCCGCAAGTGATTTCGCATTAAGGATTTCAAAGCCTGAAAGGTTGGAAAACATCTGTGATCTGGTTAGTGCCGTTGAAGGAAGAATTGTCGGCAATGACGAATTTTTCTCAATCGATGGATTTAGCGGAAGATTCACATTTTTAAATGATGCCCATACCGGAGATATTGTCATAAGGCATTGGATTAACGCAACAGGCATTGAGATGGCATTCAATAAAAACATTGCATGCCTAATTACACAAAATCCAAAGGATGGAGCCATTGAAGCTGCAAACAGATTGGGATTTCCGTTGATTATCACAGATAAGATTGAACTTGCAAATGCATTTGCGCTTTCACATACCATACAGAACGATTCTCCACTCTCCAAGAATGTTGTGATTACAGGAACAAACGGAAAGTCAACAACATCACACTTGATTTATCACATTTTGAATAATGCAGGTTTTCATGTATTGACAAATACCGACAGCGAATCCGAATTCAATACCTTAATCGACCCTATGGTTTCCAAATTGATTTCAGATGAAGTCAGAAAAAACAGTCACATTGATTATTTGGTTATTGAGGTGTCAGAAGTTCAGGGATGGCTGGGAAAACTGATGGAAAACCATGCTGCACTGATGAGCAGGGCGGTTAATCCGACAGTTGGTGTAATAACAAATATTGCTATGGACCATATCGGTCTTGTAAACTCAATTGATGATGTTTATAATGAGATTAAGGCAGTTCCTGAAGCTATTGGAAAAGGAATCACTGTTTTGAATTATGATGATGAGAGGGTAAGGTCATTGGATGCTGAACATCCGTTTTTCACATCAATGTCTGAGCTTGACAAGGATAACGCTGTGTACTTTGACGGCGATGCAATAATCTATAAGGGCGAGCCTATTTTAACAATTGATGAGCTGCCTTTTAAAGGCAATCATTTTATCCAAAACATTTTATCAGCTATTGGTGCATGCATCTCTTTGAGAATAGGTATCGATAAAATAGTTGAAGGCGTTAAGACATATAAGGCATTGAACAGACGATTTGCTAAGTTGAATGACAAACCTCAGATATATGATGATTTTGCACATAATCCAGACGGAATAAAGGCTACAATTTCAGAAACCCTCAAGTTGCTTCCTGAGAATCGGAAGTTGCATGTTGCCTGTGCAATCAGAGGTTCCAGGGGAGTTGAAATCAACCAGTTGAATGTTGATGCACTGGTAGAGTCCATGAACGATGATATCGAATTGTATTTGTCTTCAAGCAATGATGTTGTAAATGAATTGAACTTTGTCGAAGATGATGAAAGAGAGGTATTTTTCAATACTTTAGATGAAAACAACATCGAATACACTCATTTTGATAATTTGAAGGACTGTTTGACTGAAGTCTATAAAAAAGCTGATGATGATGATATAATTTTGTTGATAGGTGCTCAGGGAATGGATCCTGCGGAGTCACTTTTATCCGACATAATATAAATTTAAATATTATATTGATTTAATATAATAAATGTATAAATTCATTCTTTTTAAAAGAATATGAGACTATGAGGATATGAACATGTTTATAAAGATTAGGAGAGACACATTAATAATTTTATTATTAGCGTTTATTTTAATTCTTTGCGGTCGTTTAATCACATATGTTGCATTTGCTTCATCTACTGATATTGATGACGGTATTCCTATTTCTGGAGTCATTGTTAAAGGCAATGATATTGTTCCCGCAGACACTGTTAGATATAACGTTATGCAGGCAGGTTTCAGGGATGGAAGTGTCATCTATGATGATATTTTAAAAACTTCCAAAAGAGAAGTTTCGCTGCAGGATGCGATACAGACTGCTCAAGAGTTTGCAACACGGTCGACAGTACCAGGTACATCTGTTGAACCAATTACTGCTGCGGATGTGCAGGTTGATAAAAATACCGGTGTTGTTACAGTAACCGTAATAGAAGACTTTTCATCTGTTGAATTAAAGAATCAGACGGGTGGGGTGACTGGATGAAGATAACCAAATTCCACATGTCTATTGTTTTTTTAATTGTATTTTTGATGACAATGAGTAGCGTTGCAGCTACTTGTAACATTATTGTTATTACAGACCCATCAGGTAAGGATCCTAATGGGGCAGCAGCGGGGAGTATGTCTTTTGCAGAAAACATGTTCCAGTCTACATTTTTAATGTCTAAAAATAATCATTTTGCAGTGCTCTCTGGGGGTACTGGTAGTTCTGATACAAGGTTGGATTCCGTTATTGATGCGGTAGCTAATTTGGAAAATAATGCTTCTGCAGCTTCTGCGGCATCCCTCGCTTCTCAATTTAATGGGGCTCGTCTGGTAGTTGGCGGTCCAAGTATTGGTGCAGCTATTGGAGGTTCTTTTAATGCTTATGTAATCACTGTTGATGATGCAAGTCACGATATTAAGGTAACTCCGTATACCAGTGGTGTGGCTACATTGCAGCCTGGTCAAAAAGGAGCTATTATTCACTTAAGGAACACTGAAGGAAATCCGTTATACGGTACTGCTGACACTGTCAGAAAAGAGACCGCAATGAATATCGGAAAGATGATCAGGGACGGTTACCCTGCAACCACAATTCTTTCAGAGGCAATGGGTGAAGTGGCCAAGGATTCCGGTGAAAGATACGGTGGTGGTGGAGTGAATTTAATTTCTGGAATTTCAACAGACGACATGTTTACTCCTGTTGACATGAATCAGACAGGTTATCCGATGGATGATGAATACTCAAAACTCTGTGATGATTGCGGATGGGGTATGGGTTATCCTAAAGCCGAATCATACGACAAATGTCCTGTTTGTGGAGCAAATCTCAGGGTTGTTCATGCATATGAGGCATTGGGTTCTGCATTAACCATAAGTCCGAATGCGGTCAGCGTTGCAGTTTATGGAAGTGACAAACCTGGTTTGGCGGAAACCACATCTGAAATTGTTGAGGCATCCGTTGCAAAATACGGATATGATGCATCAGCTATTGCAGGTTCAGTAAACAGAGCAATTAAAAATGGGCTTATCATGGGTGTTGACCATGTGGAACCTAAAGACATTAACGTCAAGCAAGGTTCCAAAGCGGTAGGTGTCTATTTCAATGCACTTCCGGGAGACAGGTCTTCTCCTGCATGGGACTTGCCTATTGACGGTAACATTCTGAACATATTGGGCAGTATTCAAACTGCTGTAGGAATCATTTTAATACTTTTAGTCGTATTCAGATCAAGATTATTAAAATCCTTCCAGAATAGGTGATTATCATGGCGTTGATATTAGTTAGAGGAGAAAACAATTCCAAATTGCTTAGCGCAATTGCAGATATGGAGCGTCATGGTAACTTGAACCTGACTACAAAACCTAAGGTTGTCGATGCGAAGTTTGCTGATTCATTGGTTGAAGGAATCCTGAATTCCAAACTTAAAACCAAATCCAATGTTGCCATTGCATTTTTTGTAAAGGAGGACACTACCTTAAGCATTATGCAGGTTAAAAAGATTCATCCTCCGGCTCACGTTGTGGTTGTTAGTGATGAATATGGTGCCTATTCCAAATTGGAATATGTTTTAAACAGTGCTGAAGAGTTCAGCCAGTATCATTCCACTAAAGCCATCAATGATGGGATGATTGATTATAAAATAAATAAAAAGGAAAGGCATATCAGAAATGATAAGCTGAATAGCTATGTAAAATAGCTATTTTCTTTTAATTTTCATGACGTTGCCTAATGTTCTTTCTCCAGATGAATTATTGATGAATTGATTTAAGTCAATGTTGTCTACTTTTTCAAGCAGGGTTATGTCCAGTGTCCTTTCTAGTTTTTTTGTAAGTTTGGTGTCTGGAGTCATTTTGCCGGTTTCAATTCTTGTTATTACTGAAACCCTTTCGTTTATCTTTTTACCTAAATCTTCACGGGACCAGTTTTTCGCTTCTCTGGCTTTTCTGACTTCAAAGCTGAAGTCTTCAATTAATTCTTCTGAAGGTTCATCGTTTCTGGAGTAAGGTTTGTTCCTTGTGGTTGCAGGCCTTTTGTTATTATTCTTTTTATTTTGCTTAACGAATTTTGGTTTAGGCGGTGCTTTTTGAACTTTTCCAAGTTTTGAGCACTCTTTACAAACAACCATTACTGATCCTTCAATCTTTGCTCTTATTGGATTGTTTTCTGGCACTGGTTTGCCACAAATTTCACATTCCATAGTAATCAGTTCCTTAATTTTTTCTAAATTAATATATATTATTAATGTTATATAATAATTGTTAGTACAAATTAAAATGAATACCTTTAAATACTTTAAAGTTACTAATTGTTATTAAAGTAACATGTTGTTAAAATTTTAAACTAACTGGAGATGATTCACATGGATGATTTTAATGATTTGGAAAATTCTTCAAAAGAGCAGTTAATCCAAAAGGTAGATTATCTACAAGAGGAAATTGATATTTTAAGAGAAGAAAAATCCAAAGCTAAAAGTAACTTAATGTGGAAAGTTAGGAAATTAGAAAAGGATAAAGTCTTGATAGAAAATGAAAAGATTAGACTTGAAAGAGAAGTTAAATCTCTTAGATCAGAAGTAGACAGATTCAGATCCCCTCCATTAGTGCTTGCTACTATTACAGAAGTATTGGATGATCATAGAATGACAGTTAAAAGCAGCACTGGACCTAGTTTTCTTGTTAATTACTCAAAATTCTTAGATGAAAAATTATTGGTGCCTGGTTCAAGGGTGGCTTTAAATCAACAGACATTCGGTATAGTTGAAGTACTGCCGTCCGAGAAGGATGCAAATGTTTCCGGAATGGAAATTGAAACCAAGCCTGACATCACATATGATAAAATCGGTGGTTTGGAAGATCAAATCATTGAAGTTAAGGAAACAGTCGAACTTCCTTTAACCGAACCTGAATTGTTTGAAAGGGTAGGAATAGAACCTCCTAAAGGAATATTATTATATGGACCTCCTGGAACCGGTAAAACCCTGCTTGCAAAGGCGGTTGCTAATGAAACCAATGCAACATTCATTAAGATTGTAGCTTCCGAATTTGTTAAAAAGTACATCGGTGAAGGTGCAAGGCTTGTTCGTGAAGTGTTCGAACTCGCCAAAGAAAAGGCTCCTGCCATCATATTCATTGACGAATTGGATGCTGTTGCTGCAAAAAGGCTCAAAAGTTCCACCAGTGGGGACAGGGAAGTTCAAAGAACATTGATGCAGCTTCTCGCTGAACTCGATGGATTCGAATCAAGAGGTGACATCGGAATTATCGGTGCAACCAACAGGCCTGATATTTTAGACCCTGCACTTTTACGTCCGGGTCGTTTCGACAGATTCATTGAAGTTCCACTTCCAAATGAAGAAGGCAGACGTGAAATACTTAAGATTCACACTAAAAACATGTCATTTGATGAAGAGGCTGACGTTGACTTGTTGGCTGATTTGACAGATGGATTTTCCGGTGCTGATTTAAAGGCAGTATGTACCGAAGCAGGTATGTTTGCAATTCGTGCTAAACGTGATAAGATCACTGTCGATGACTTTATGAAAGCTGTAGATAAAGTTATGGATAAAAATAAAGAAGACGAAATATTTAAATCAGAAGCAGGAATGATGTTCGGATAAATTTAATTTACAATAAGCCAATGATGAACCCTATGAGCTCTGATACGTGATGAATGATGGGCGAGCTGAGGCTTATTTTTTATAACTTTTTTTCTAAAACTTTATTTAAAATAAATTCTAATAGTATATTATGTTATTTGATAAAAATGATTCAAGGGCAAATGAAAGGGTCCTTTATCAAACTCGACCCAATATGATTTTGGGATGCAAAAAGGCTATTCTGGGTATTGTTATACTGATAGTCATCTTAACCGTATCGCCTATGGCAATCAAATTTATAGGGCACATGCAGGTTTATATGATTTCCAGAGTCAAGCTTTCCCTGACAAGTTATGCAGCCATTGCCTTTTTTGTAATCATTCTTATTAATGTTATTTATATAATCTGGCAGTTGGTCGGATGGTATTCAACCGAATACACATTAACCGACACTAAAATTGTTATCAAATCCGGTGTAATTTCCACTAAAAAAAATTATATGCCTTATGCAACAATTCAGGATATTAACACTTCCCAAAGCATTATCGGAAAGATAATCAATGTGGGTTCCATTTCAGTTTTCAGCGCTTATGATAACAATCAGATGGAGCTTAAAAGTGTTTCCAATCCTTCCGAAGTTGAGGAAGCCATATTCTCAAGAATGGTCGGGTCAAGGAATTTCCAAGCCCCTCCACAGCAGATGCCTCATTACTCTGAAAGGGGATATGTGGATGATGGTGAACGCTATTCCAGAAATGATCATTATTCAGGTCGTGATGATTATGTCGGCAGAAACGACCCTTATTCCAGAAATGATCATTATTCAAGTCGTGATGATTATGTCGGAAGAAATGATTCTTATTCCAGAAATGACGATTATTTAAGCCATGATGATTATGTGGGCAGAAATGATTATTACGATGAGTATGAGCCTATAACTCCGATAACCCATGAGAGAAATTCATATCAGAGAAGGGAATACGATTATTATCCTGAAAATTTGGATAATGTTTCAAGCCAACATCCTCGCCACACCTATGAATATGAACCTTATGACACTGGATTCAGAGGGTCTCAAAATCCTCGCCAAAACAATAATCAATATGACAGAATACGCGATGAGCATTCTTATGGTGGAGAAGATTATTATCAAAATAATGAACCTCAAAGTTATTATAATGAAGTGGTCGAGGAATATCGTCAAAATGAACCTGAAGATGTAGATGCATCATCTGAAAAAGCCATTCAAAGACATTTTGACAAATTTAAAAAATAGCTATTCATACATTTCTTTTTAAAAAAGTAACAAAGACATTTCGATTTAGGTGAATTTCAATGGAATTATTATGTATACAATCACAGGAACATCCGGAATTGCCGTTGGCTGAACTGAAGGCAGTTATGGAATGTGAAGATATTGATGCTAAAATAGATAGTGTAACCGAGGGGCTGGTGGTTTTAAAAGATATTTCACAGGATAATTTCATGGATTACTATCAGATTTTAACCAAAAGGTTGGGCTATACTCATGAGGTTCATGAGCATATCTTAAAAACTGATGTTGAGAATTTGGACAAGGATATTTCAGATGTTGACTGGTCAGATTTCATTGACGAGAACTTTGCCGTACGTGTAAAAAGGATTCGTTCTGAAGTTGATACTGTAGGTTATGAAAGAAAGCTGGGAACACTTATTCTTGAAAATTCCGACGGCATTAAAGTTAATCTATCAAAGCCCAACACATTGGTCCGGGTGGTTGCTTATGGTGACGATTTATATGTGGGCATCGAAAGGATAAAGTTAAACAAAAAACATTTTGAAGAAAGCAAACCACATAAAAGACCATTTTTCTATCCTGGATCCATGAATCCAAAGCTTGCAAGGTGCATGGTTAACCTGTCCAGAATTAAAGAAGGCGAATTGCTGCTTGATCCTTTTTGCGGAACCGGAGGAATATTGATTGAGGCCGGATTGATAGGATGTAAAGTCGTCGGCTCAGACATTTACTGGAAAATGCAAAATGGAACAGCCATCAATTTAGATTATTACGGCATCGAAGATTACAGGACTTTTCATTTGGATGTGCGTGAACTTAAGATGTATGAAAAGGTAGCTAGTGTGGTTACTGATCCGCCTTATGGAATTTCAACTTCCACAGGAGATGTTGACGGTGAAGAAATTTTTAAGGAATTTTTCCATGCTATCTATGATAACATGAAGGATGACGCTTATCTCTGCATGGCCTCTCCTCATTATGTTGACTTAAAACCGATGGTTGATGATGTGGGATTTGTCATTGTGGAACAATATGGGATTAAAATGCATAGAAGTTTAACAAGAATTATTTCAGTCATTCGTAAAAAATTTTAATCATTTATAAAGATTATGGATACATTTATATACTAGTTATTCTGGGTAAGACTTTTTCATGTATGAAACTTCATTATTCTTTTTTATTTTATTATTTTGTTTAATATTATTTTTTCTTTTGATTTTTTAAGAATTTAAAAATTATTTCTAGAAATATCTCTTAAAACTTTATTTTAATTTAAATAATCAATTTTTAATATTATTTTTTGATTAAAAATATTATTTTTTATTTATATCATATTTGATTATTTTTTGCAATATTTTTTAATTGAATTTGTTAATAAAATTTGTCTGTCTATTAAATGTGCTATGTGTTTTATGGCGATGACCTAAGTATTATTGCATGGAGCAATTTTTACTATGATGGTTGCATTCCGCATGTAGCTATACATTTGTGAGTACTTGAATTTTCTCAAGTATGATGTTGGTTTTGTAGTATGTGGTGAATTAGTTACAAACTAGTTTAGTGTAATACTCGTCTATATTTAGCGTACTTCATAATACTTTATACTTATTATGTCTGTTATGTGATTCAATTCTGTTTGATCCTGGCAGATGTTACTGCTATTGGGATTCGATTAAGCCATGCAAGTCGAACGAATTTAGATTCGTGGCGTACGGCTCAGTAACACGTGGATA
>Ga0256407_10013172_pt1 | contig 11091 bp, 5 predicted proteins | sample RumenRJG_04DNA_FD_193489 | JGI IMG/M metagenome (GOLD analysis project Ga0256407, IMG submission 193489) | Bovine rumen microbial communities from Lethbridge, Alberta, Canada - RJG_04 | ecosystem: Host-associated > Mammals > Digestive system > Stomach > Rumen | place: Canada: Alberta | collected... | reverse complement strand
TTTTTCCGTAATTTGGCGCTTGATGGCCTCAAGATCCCCATTTGGCGCACTGATGTATGCCTCAATGGAGACACTACGCATTTCAGGAATAATATAGTCGATATAGGTTGTCGGCGACGCAATCTCCTTGATGCGCTGCTGCGCTTCTTCGAGAGCACTGATAATGCTCTCTTTCATGTATTCCTTGGGAATAACGTAGCAGGTTCCTGTTCCACATCCGTTGGTTTGCGGCACGAACTCGATATCAGACGCTTCCTGTGGGTTTAAAAGATGCACAGAAATAGCGGTCTCATTGCACGCCTCGTTCCTTAACATCCATTTCATCAGTCGGTAGGAGTACGAGGTGTCGGACTCGCCAGGGTCTCGTGGACAGTTTACCCATGTGCCAGTGTCGTCTAGTGTCTGGCCCTCGAGGCTCGTCCATACGTGCGGGGTCTTGTTCTTTTCGATTTCCTCGTAGATCTCCTCATCGATCTCAGCGACGGCACGGGAATAAAAGTCGAGGGTCTCTCCCGGTTCATCACCGACCTTGGTAGCAAAACTATTACGGATTCTGCTGAATATATCATCTGCTGTTCGCAAGGCTTACTCCTCCAATACGAAATTATAGATTTCTTTTTTCCCGTCATATACATAGACATTCAGGTTCTGGCAGAAGAAGGGCCCGTTTGTCTTGTCTTTCCTGACTTTGACATCAGGGGTTTCGAGGATGTCGATAACGGCATCCATTACTATATCACGCACGGCTTTCTGTACGGCTGCGTCTATAATGTCCTGATGTTTTTGCTTGTGGAGCTCCGTTCCATATTCCGAATCTCCGGAGATGTCACCAAGCTCCGTGCGGAGCCGGGTCGTGACACGCTGTTGAATCTCATCATCATGAAGAACTGACATGCAACGCTTTCTTTTCTCTTTCGCGCCCAATCCGAACTGAATGCCGAGCTGTTCCGATGTAAGGCGTGCCGGTTCTTCCATTGCTCTACCAGATTTGAATAATAGCCGAAAAGAAGGATATTCCGAACGTACCCATTTGATATTCAGCTTGGGGTACTCCTCCTGCTCACCAATGACGAGGTCCCCTTTATTATTGGTTTTTATGTCAATCATTGCCTCACCACCTAAAAACTAAAGACTAAATCCGCCGAAGCCACCAGTAAGCCCTTCTAAACTAATATTGACTTTTGAAGCGATGTCGGCGGCAAATTCTTTTAGCTTCGTTTCCGCGAACTGTTTCGCGATTTCTTCTTGTTTTTTGATTTCGTCTTTGATTGCATTTTCGGCATTTTTGATGTCCATGATCCTCTGGTTTACGTAAGTAACGGCAGATGTGATTTTCTCCACGTTTTCTTGTAGGTATGGCTTGAGCTTGCTCTCCAGCGGTGCTGATATTTTCTTCTCGATACTTTCAAAAGTTTTTCCTAAGAGAACATTTGACTTAAAGGAAATACCGAGCTGCTTCATTATCGGAGTATTATTAATTTGATTATCGATACGACCCATAATGCTTTTCCCGCCGCGCTCCACAGCTTTGTCCAGCCCTTCGATAAACTTGTCTATGGCATGCATACTCTTGTCGTCTGTCCACTCGCTTGTTTTCTCTAATGCCTTATCAATCTGTTTTGAAATACGCTTCTCTTCCTTATCGAATTTTTCCATATAATTATTGGCTTTCTTCATATATTCATCAAACTGTTCTACGTAACCATTAAACGTCTGTACTCCCTTATTAATTTCCTTGGCTGCCATGCCGGAAAGATTTTTCAATTGTTCGTTAACACATTCGGTGAGAGCTTTGGATATTTCAGCTTTCGCCGTAATAATATCGGCATTTAGTTCAGACTCTGTCGTGATATATCCACGAATATATGCCCTAGCCAGTCTTCTTACTTCTTCATCATCAATCCCGAGATTATTCCATATATTACTAAGAGCATCATCAAGCATGGAATCCAGTCTGCCTTCCAAGTACTTGCCTGCGATCTCTTGTATTTTTCCTAAACGAGCAATCTCATTGGCCGCCTCTTTTGCAGCTTGTTCACTCTTTGCAAGATCTTCCTGTGTCTTTTTTACCTCTGACCTAATAGCGGAAACAGCTGATGATAATTTTGATGAGCCTTCATCAGAAGAAGTGGAAGACACCGCTGGCAAACTATCGACCAATTTCGATGATATACTTTTCGTGCTTGAATTTTCCGCAGTCATAAACTACCTCCGCTTTAAGCGTGTGGCCTATTTCTCTCCATTATTTTTTGGAACCTACAAACTGGTCATAAATTTCACGAGCTCTGACTCCACGATCATCCGCATATCCCGTAAAACCGCCGCCTTCGTATTCCACCGCGAAAACTCTTGCTGCGTCTTCCGGCGTCATCTGCGCTTGCGCTTCCGAAAAAGCAGATGCGTACGAGCCATTTAGTTCGCTCGCGGCAAATTGTATCTGAACTTCTGGTTTCCACCATTCACCCTTCGCCATTTCGAATAATCTTACTCCGCGGACACCTGTCCACTGTGCAAGACCAATTCCTGGCATCTTGCCATGCCCATCTTCTCCGTCGTATCCAGAATTAGCCGGAGTATATTCTAATGCCCAATCATTATATTTATCTCGATTTTTTGACTGCATAACTTGTTGAGCGCCTTCCATATTTAAGTAATCACTTTCAAGCGCGTCAAATCTTCCACTGGATTCTCCCATAAAGCACCCCATGAGTCCCGCTGCCGCTATATCATTGAACCCCATTTGTTTCAATGCTTTCCAGATGTCCTTTAAATCAGAGCTTGAGATCTTAATATTTGTATTTATATTGCCACCGCCAGCTCCACCGCTAGTGCTGCTACCTCCATTGCTAGTCATAGCGTCCTGATCTCTGATAATGCCTGAACGATCCTGTCCTTGCTTTCCGATAAGGCTCTTAGCGTCTTTTATGACACCGTTTACTTGATACCCCTTATCTGAAAGCGCGAGGATATCTTCCTCAAGTTTGAGTGGGTCATTGATACCCAAAGCAGGATTGATTTCAGCCACGTTCAAAAGCGGTCCAAACATAGGTCCAAGCCATGGGCGTCTAATAAGCATATATCTCTTGAGGTTTGGCTCCCATGCCTTTACTAATACGCTGCCAAACATACACAGGCCTCCGACAAAGGCGTGGTCATTAGTGGGCAGCTTAGGCACACGGAAATCAGCCAGTTCCCATAGCTGAGGATTGAGCTTATGCTCATTGATAACGACTTCTTCCGTAAGCAATTTGCGCCGGTTCGTAATAGTAACGGACTCCATTGCTTGCTCTACAGTTCTTCCGTTAGGAGAAAGTTTGTATTGGGAATACTTACTGGCGGCTAAGTTAACTTGCCCATCCTTTCTTACGACGACGCCGGCGCCATTGCTTTCGTTAAGTATTCCTTGCTCATCTTTTCTTTGGAGGTTGAGCGCCCGATCCATCAAATCCGTAAGAGTATGAACGAGTTCCTTCGGTTCTTCAGGTTCTATCGTAAGATTAATGGGAGCTCTTTTCTTGACATTTTTCGTGGTTTCTGTCGACGAGTCCTCGTTTGTCTGGTTTGTCTCTTTTTCTTCAGCCATAAAAATACCCCTTACATAATCAGTCCGCCCGCAGGCTGTCCACTAGAACAATCGGAATACACATCTTGCCGGAGCTGCCTCTTGGATCTTACGTCCATAGCGTAATTGCCGACATGTCTGGCAACGACTACGACGGTATCTCCGGTGTCCTCGATAACTACGGTATCGTTCACGGAGGGAAACCAGTCGGCGCCATTTCCATAAAGCCTGATCACAACATTGTTCATGTTCCGTTTCTTTCCGTTCTTGTCAGTATACAGAATGCCACATGTGTTATTTGATTCATTCGTCGAGGTGACGACTCCTATCGTCGTAATACGGTTATTGATACGCGTTGCGGGAGCAACGACCCGCTCTTGGAAACGTGACTTATAATATGACACCGCCATTACCCCTTTCTCTCGTGATTCTTCTATCAGTAGATTACCGTGAACGACCCGCTTTTTGGTGAATATATCTAGCATTCCGGAAACTCATAGTGTCTCAGATCCTTAAGAAAGATTGATACGGACCCTCGTAGTTGTCCCCTTGCCGGGTTCAGAATTTATAGTCAATTCTCCGCCAATTTGCTTCGCTCTTTCTACCATGCCGAGAAGCCCGTAATGCTTGCTGCCGGCATCTTCTTCTCCAAGAGCTTCTTTAGCATCAAATCCGAGTCCATCGTCTTTTATGGATATTGTCAGGTTTTGCTTGGTTATCGCAATCACCATGTTGGCTCGTTTCGCTTCTGAATGCCTCGCGATATTGTTGAATGTTTCCTGTACGATACGATAGACGGCCATTTCCTTATAAGACGGGAGGATTCCGCGAACAAATTCGCTATCCCCGATAAGGTCTGATGTAACCTTTATTGAATACCTCTCCGCTACGGTACGAGCAAGTTCCATAATAGCTTCAACCAGACCGAGATCATCTATCGCCATAGGACGCATGTCAAAGATGGCCTGGCGAACCCCCTTAATGCCGCCTTGTATTCCCTCTCTTATCTTACCGAGTCCAGAGATGGCATCCTCTTTCATCTCTTTTTCTACGGCTCTTTGGCAAATAGAGACCTCGAACAGGAGGCTCGCGAGATCTTGCGCCACGGTATCATGAAGCTCTCTGGAGATGCGATGTCGCTCCGCTTCGTGAGCATGAATGATTTTTACGTTAACATCCAATTCGTCCTTCATGTTAATCAGGTTCGCTGTCAGATAAGCGGACGTATTCCTTAGGAACGTAGCGACTGAGCCGATAGCAGTTACCATGCCTTTAGCCATTATTTCCATACTATGGAATCGCTTAAGTTTCATCTCCAGCTCGTCTCTTCTATGACGAAGCCGATCTTCTTTGTCTCGTTCTGTCTTGAGATATTCTTTCTCTTCCCGGATACGAAGATACAGGTCTTCCTGTTTTCCTTCATGGAATCTTTTACTTGCTTCTGCGAGCTCATTTTGCAAGAGCCTGCCCTTTTTTTGCATATTATCTACATTCGGAATAACAGTCTTCAATTGTTTCTTTATGTCTTTAAGCTCTATTTTTATCTGATCTACTTCTGTCAGAATCTGCTCATAGAACTCGTAGATGTTTATGTTCTGTGTCAAAATGGATTCTATGATTTGGTTCATCAAGTTTTCCAAAATCTTAGGCTCCAGTTCCTCCAAGTTTCCTTCCTGGATGTCTATGCCAAGCTCTTCCAGTAAAATCTTGGTGTCTTTCTTCGGCTTTTTCTTATTATGCATCACTACATCTCCTCGTAGACAGTAGCCCCCGCTTTTGCAAGCGGGGGCTGTGGTTCAATTCGCATGACTACTACCGGTAGCATAATCAATCGTTATTTTTGGCTGGACATTGTAACAGAAGACATGGAACGATACGCCATTACCATTGTCTTCCACGGATTTTGCCTCCATCTCAACGCCATCAGCAACGAGATTACTGCCGGTGAATATCGGCTTGACGCGATACATGACATGGTTTCCGGTATGCTTGACATAATTGGCAACCTTGTTCTCGAACGGAAGCATGCCGTCTACGTTCAGATATCTGGTTCCCGTGATAAGGTTCTTCGGGTTGGCATCTTCGGCGCTCATTTGATATCCGATAAGGTGGCAGCGATTGTACAGGCTTTCCCCGTTCAGGACATCATATTTTTCGTTTTGCCAGCCCGTCGGTGTAATTTGCGAGATAGGACCGCGTGTCTCTATCGGAAGCGAATCCGGCCCGATGCAAGCGAAGGCTGCCGTACATCTGCCGAGAGAATCTAAATCGCCGAATCTTTCGAAAGATTCCGTGCTCATGTCGGCATCGCTAAAGTCCGGAGCGTTTCCATTAACGGTAGTATATGGATTGCTACCATCATACGGTGAAATACTCTCCGGCGAGACTGACGTATGGCTGCCGGAGGACGCATTGCTCGAGGACTCCGTGATCTTTGGCAAGAACACCTTAATGTAGGTTCTGTCACTCTTTTCGACCTCTTTGTTGTTGCTGTCAATAGGTATGCTCTCGAAAACATTAAACTCAACATCTGGATAGCTTTCCCGATATTCATCAATTTCTTTTTCCATGTCTTCTAATGCTTCTTGCATTTTTTCGACACAGATACCAACACCACGAATAACGAAGGCATATCCGGTGCTTGCCATGCTTGTCCTGTCACCTACGCGCAAAGCAGATTCAAAGAACAAATAGGAGCTCTTAATCTGCTCATAATACTCTTTCTCGTCGGCAAAAACAGGCATTTTTCTTTGCGTGCGGGAAACAATTTCATAGAGAACGGTCAAAGCCTCTGATGAAAGCATGGGAATATCATAGACAAGATTGCCGCTCTCATCTTCAGATTCTATATAGTTAATAGTAGTGTCTTCTCTTCCTGCCCGTTTTACCGTCAAGCGAGTAACACTTTGCCCCTCTTTAAAATTAGGGTCTCCGTGTGCAATTCTGAGAAATTTTGGTTCGGATTCCATGTATGGTTTGAGATTCGTAAAATCAGAAATCATACTGAAGTTATTGAGTTTTGGGTCATCCAGTAGCTTTCGCGGTTCTTCTACCATAGCAAAATGAATATAGGTTGCATAGAATTCTTCCGCATTACTGCAATCTGCTCGTTGCCCCATGATAAGACTATCCCACGTAGGAGCTGCTGAAGTGTTTCCATTTGTGCATACAGAAGAATATATGCTTCCCTGTAGATTTTTTGCTAGAGGACTTCCTTTTTCAGACATTGTGGAAAACAATCCCTTGTTTTCTCTGGTCAGCATGTTTCCGCCGGAATGTTTTTTAAGTCTGTCAGCTTCGGCCATGGCATCATCATCAAATAGCATACACGCCAAAAATGTGCCAACAGCATTGTCGGGAGAAACAATTCCGCTAATAAGCTCAGTGAGTTTCCCTTGTTCATCGTAGCTAGGAGACCCGTAAATCATTCCTTTGCTTCCAGCCATCCCCGCAGTCCAAACAAGATTATGATGAAACAATGGATAAACTGTAAGCACTTGGAGATTTTTGAGGTAATTCTTTACAGAATTTGATAGAATTTGACCGACAGTTTCTAGTGTCATGCATACAGCGAGCGTAGCAGCAAAACCTACGAGTATTTCCGGCAAAGCTGCCGCCGCTACTCCGGCTGCGCCTGCAGCTCCTGCAGCTCCTGCGGCACCTAGAGCCGGAGCGGCCTCTGCCGCTGTTCGTATTACCCTTACTCCAGATCTAATAAGGTTTGAGTCGATCATAGACGCTGCTTTTCCTGCTTGTTTAGCGGCCCATTTTCCAGCATCTTTTGCTTCATTGTAAAATAGCTTGGTCCATTCGGTAATGGGTTTGCCATCAATTACCTTATTGCCTATTTGTTGATTCATTTTATTAAGAAGGCTTTGTCCACTTTCTGCTACTGTTGCAATTCCAGGGACTTTTCTCATTTTTAACGCGGCTGCTATATATGCCACACAAGCAAGATGTGATGCTCCAGTTCCTCCGACAGCATTCCACCAGTGATGCACTACCGTCTCAAATTTATCATCGACAACATTAATACAGTCTGGAGATATGGTCGTCACGAAACCGGTATCTACGGACATATGATGAACAACTTCTTTTACGGTTGCCTGTCCGCTGATCTGATTATAATTATCCATGATAAACATACGATCATGAGGTTTTACCGATGGATCACCAATAACTACCATGTCTCCTTGATACATTTCCTTTACGGATTCCTTAAGAGCAGATGCTGTCATACGCCAGGCGATGGCCTTGTGGCTTACCATACTACCTTCTTCGTCAAACAAGTCATCGACGGCTTCAAATGACGTTAGAGCATTTGTAAATACCGCACCAGCTATTGATGGCCCTTTGCCTAAGAGCTGGGTGTCAACGATCATAGATTTTTGGTCTTCCGGATAGATATCTATATCAGCATATAGCGGACCAACAACATGCTGTTCTTTAGTATTGAAACCAGCAGTTACCTGATAAAGTCCTGACGCATTCGTCTTCATGTACTTGGACGAAGCCGCTATCCCGTTCTGAATGATGTCACACCCAGATGTGTAGACATGAAATTGCTGAAAAGGCTTTCTTTTTTCTTGGATGGCGCCGTTGATATTTACGTAACTGTATGCGTAGTAATATCTTGGAGCTCCGATAAAAAGAGTGGAACGGAAATCAAATGGCGCTACGCCACAGACAAAGTCCGGCATAACACTGCGGCAAATATTCGCGATATCCCAAACAGTTTTCCCTAAAATATCAAATGTTATTTCAGGAGCACCTCCGTTAAACCAACAATCAGAGGTATCTTTGGACTCCATTTCTCCCCATGCCGGCCTTGGCCATGCTTCGTAAATATTTTGAGTAGGTTCTCCTGTTGAAACAACAGTTTTAAAATTCTTATCACCAAAATGGTAAATACCGTATGGGTTGTCTCCCAAAAGATTTCCGTAGCCAGCTTTTTTAAGATAAGTTTTAACGGTTCCTCCTTCGTATGTAAGTAGTTTATTCATAATATTTTTAGGCGTATCTCCATTTGAGAGCCAATGTGGGCCATTTTCGACTTCGTGTGCTTCATAATCATCCGGGATGGGGTTCATAAGTTCTATCCCATCCCCCTGTGCTATAATATTTACGGTATCTTCCGCCGTAACTTCAGCGATACTACCATTAAACAGTATAGGCATCATAGCGGCATTGGCGCCATATCCCGCCCGAAGATGTATCCTAGCTCCGGGACGAATGCGTACATTGTCTTGCACAGAAGAACTTCTTCTTTTGGCTTCCTGTTCAGCACCTGTTTTATCCGGGCGAAATACGGACTCCAATGCGGCCCCCCAGCTTCCTTCCTGGTACCGTATTCGGTCTTCGTCTTCAGTCTGGAATGCCTGATACATATTGGTCATGACGATATTCGCCGTATCCGCTGGGTTCTTTCTGTCTTTTACGATAGAAAACTCCAGTATAGCGGAAGAGTTGTAGAAATTGTCATGCAGATGCCAATTACCTGCTTCGCGCCCCTCGTCTATAAAGAGAATATAGTAAGTAGGGAATGCGCGGAGCATTCTTCCTCGTGCATCATGTACAATCATATCATGGCAGGCATGTACCATAAACTGTTTCGGATCTTCTGCCGCGTCAATATATTTCTTTTCAGTAATATCACGCGCAGCTTTTACCGCTGGAAGGTCCTGAGGAACACCACTGGCACTCGCATCCTTGATGCGACCGATCCCTATGAGCGCAAGATCCATCTTACGAATGGTCATAGATATTTCATCGTCTTTTTGAATACGTGACTCGGGGACAGAGACTCCATGCACGTATTCGTTAAGCGCTCGATAATCCCGCTTGTTGATGCGGTCAATAAACTTCTTGTTTCCGTCCGTAGATGCCAATACGGATGCTGTCCACATTTTCCCGGCATCGATGGTATAAATATTCTTAGTAAAGAACTTTAGGTGATCCTGAACAACTTTGTTTTTTTCTACGTCGACGCCATTTGTTTTTTCCGTGTCTTGGATTTTCTGTTCCGTATGAGTTGCTTTGCGAAGCACGTCGGCATTCATGGATGGGTATGCCTGAATATCAATAAGCCTTTTGAGCCAGTAAAGCATATTCCTGAGATAGGCATACGTACAGTATTCCACACTGTTGATACAGCCTTTCTTATATTGCTCAATATCTTTCTCTGGCAAATAGCGATAATAACGGTCAATTAACCAGTGAGTCGTATTGAAGCTACCAGAGTTGTCATCCCAGACATTTTCTGGATTTTCTTCCGTAATATCGAGAAACTCTTTCCGTTCATACTGTTTAATGCGAAATACGCCGAATTCCTTGGCACGAAGAACAGCATTATCGGTATTCTTAAGCTCAGAACCACTCGTGGCATCCTGCAAACCACTGCCACTATCAATACCGACAAAGTCTGGCGCCGGCATCCATCCAGTCGCATTTTTTTTATTTGCATATTCTTTTTTCGCGGTGGCTGCGCAGGCGGCGGAAAAAACGATATCCTGAGTAACTCCGATAAATGATTCGGATACATCGATATTGAGAAGCTCGAGAATCCGACGAATGCTTTCCTCGCGGAAGAACTTATTTACAGTCTGGTAGATAGCAGTTTTAATAGCTTTGTAACAACTATCCGTATCCGTACCATTCTTTTTGCAGTTTTTAAACCTTTCTCGTATAGTATTCGTATCTGGCACATTGCATGGTATCGGTGTACTATAAATATAGGCACTGATGAGATTAGATGCCAGAGCGGCATCCTGAAGCTGCATGCAGACCCATTTTCCGTCTGGAGCTGTGGTGCTATTGTCCACTTTAACAGTTCCGTCATCGCTATATAAGCCTTTAGCATAGTCGGTAGCTTTTTGCCCGATGAATAGGAACGAGGCAGGTGTCGAATTTTCGACTGATTGATTTGTTTCGTTTTCTACGGTAATTTCGTTATTTGGTACTGTTCCATCAGGAGAAGCCTTTGTTGTATTGCCTTTTGTGGCTATTTCATTTCTTCTCCTTTGGAGATATGCGTCATATTCTTTTTTATAACGCGGCTCAAGAAACATTGCTTTAACATCATTGCAGATATCCCAGCCCTCATAGTCCTCAATCAAAGAATTGCTCATTCTTTTGTTCATATCACTATGAACTTTTTTCGCATCAATCTTGTATTTTGTGTCCTCGGCATCTTTGACTTGTCTGAGTTGATTGGTCAGTGTCTCATTATGTGCTGTCGTTGTGTAACCACAGTGTTTGCTAGCAACCGTAGTAAGCATTGCACCCGTGACATCTTGATAGGTAGCGCTTCCATCAACGCCATTGTCTACGGACTCAATTATTAAATCACGAAGAAGCTGGCTAGAAAGCTGGGAAAGATATACGAAATAGAAGTCAGGGTCAACATAAGTACGTGCGTCTTGGAATTTGTAGCGAACAAAGTCCCAACCAAGGGATTGCATCTCTTTAAGAGTTGGTAGTTCAAGATCGGGATAGAGCTCCGCCTGCGCAATCAAGTTTTCGATCTCGAA
>Ga0256407_10013171_pt1 | contig 11091 bp, 12 predicted proteins | sample RumenRJG_04DNA_FD_193489 | JGI IMG/M metagenome (GOLD analysis project Ga0256407, IMG submission 193489) | Bovine rumen microbial communities from Lethbridge, Alberta, Canada - RJG_04 | ecosystem: Host-associated > Mammals > Digestive system > Stomach > Rumen | place: Canada: Alberta... | reverse complement strand
AACACAGATTAATAATTATTTTTAGTTAAAATGTGTGTAATATGTTGGTTTTTTAGTACCTTTGCACCCGAATTTGCCCAAAAGGGTGGATTATGCCTTGTAGAATAATAAAAAATAGTATAAAAAATGGCAAACAACATTAATCAGCAGGCTGCTCCCGTAGCAGAGCAGACCCTCAGTCAGAGTGAGGCCTTCTTCCTGAAGTATAAGAAGGCAATTATCGCTGCAGTGATTGCCCTCGTGGTTATCATCGCAGGTATCGTTCTTTACACAACTTATGTTTCTGGTCCGGCAGAGCAGAAGGCAAGCACAGCCATCGCCAAGGGTCAGGACTATTTCGCAGCAAGCGACTATCAGAAGGCTCTCAATGGCGACAGCGCCTCTTTCAAAGGCTTTGTAGCTCTCGCTAAGGAGTACAGCAGCACAAAGGCAGGTAACCTGGCAAACCTCTATGCCGGACTCTGCTATGCAAAGCTCGACAAGTGGCAGGAGGCTGCCGACTATCTCGAGAAGTTCGATGGTAGCGACGATGCAATGATTTCTCCAGCAGCAGTAGGTGCCCTGGGTAATGCTTATGCTCACCTCAACCAGCTCGACAAGGCTGTAAGCAACCTGAAGAAGGCAGCTGAGATGGCAGACAACAACGCCCTCTCTCCCACATTCCTCATCCAGGCAGGTGAGATTCTCGAGAGCCAGAACAAGAAGGCTGAGGCTCTGAAGCTCTATGAGCAGGTGAAGGAGAAGTACTTCAACTCTATGGCTTATCAGACCATCGACGAGTATATTGAGCGTTGTAAGGAGTAATGGCTACCGCTTTACATAATCTTAGCGACTACGATTTCGATGCTGTTCCCGATGCGTCGAACATGATTTTCGGCATCGTGGTGGCTGAGTGGAACCCGGAGATTACTGGAGCACTCCTCGAAGGTTGTGTGTCAACTCTTGAGAAGCATGGTGCCCTACCTGAGAATATCCATGTGAAGACCGTTCCAGGCTCTTTCGAGCTTATCTACGGTGCTCACCAGATGACTCTCAACGATGGTTACGATGCAGTAATCGTGCTCGGTAGCGTTATACGTGGCGAGACTCCCCATTTCGACTATATCTGTCAGGGTGTCACAGAGGGCATCGCTCGTCTTAATGCCACAAACAATATACCCGTTGTCTACGGGCTACTTACCACCAACGACCTCCAGCAGGCCAAGGACCGTGCCGGAGGAAAGCATGGCAACAAGGGCGATGAATGCGCCGTAGTTGCCATCAAAATGGCAAAATTCTAATCTTATATAATCCCCTTCTTCAGAGCAATTTTAAGAAGGGGTTTTTATTTTTCTCCTTCTTTCCTTTGATCCGTGATTCGTCATATAGTTTCGCACTTCCATCTGCAGAAGTGTGTCTTTGCCATATAACACTGTATTTTTGTTAGACAGGATGAGAATTAAAGACAGGGAACCATATACAGAGGAATGTAGAGATAGTCTCCGTCCAGTTCAACATCGCCAGTATGAACGATATAGGCCTGTGCTAAATGGGTGGCGTATTTCTTGAGACATTTCTCTAGCGATACGGTGGTGAACCCTGTTGAGGATTTCACTTCTATGGGAGATATGTTGTGACGACTGGTAATCTTGCTTTTCGCAATGAGAAAGTCTATCTCCATGCGGTCCTCCTTGTTTTCGCGCGAAGGGTTGGAGTAGAAAAACAGTTTGCAACCATTGGCCACCAGCATCTGCGCCACGATATTCTCCATCAGCATCCCTGCATTGACTTCCAGCTTGTCTTTGAGTATCTTCTGATAAAGTTGTTCAGAGACGATTCCCCGCTCATCAAAGGCGTGGCTGATCATCAAGCCCGTATCATTCATGTAGCATTTCAGAGAGTTGTCTCGCTGTTTGAGACCTAACCCGATACTAGGTTCAGTAGTGTTGAAGGCAAGGTTTACCATCTTGGCATCACGCAGCCAATAGAAAGAACTGTCATAGTCACGGAAACGAGCATCCTTGTTCAAGTCCGACAGTTGGAATTTGTGCTCGTGGAGTTGGAGTTGCCCTGGAATGGCTTCGTAGATGGCTTTTACCTTTGGTGTATGCACACCGGCATACTGGTCGATGCAATTATTGTAGAGGTTGAGAATCCGACGCTTCACGCGATCCACATCTTCAAACGTCTTACTATCCAAGTATTCTAGAATGGCCTGCGGCATACCGCCGATGATCATATAGAGACGGAAGTAATCCATGATCTTGCGGTGCATCGATTGACCTACAGGCTCCTTTGCCGAAAACTTCATGCGGATAAAGTCCATCAGCGACTCTTCACCCATTGCCCATAGAAACTCCTCGAAGTCCATGGGATGCATCACGATGCTCTCCTCTTCCGAAGGCACAAGATAGTCCTCTTTCTTCTCATCCTTCTTCCGCTTTTTCTTAGTACTCATCTTCATGCCCAGCAGTGAACCAGTTTCCAGATAGTCGTAACGCCCATCCTCTACAAGATACTTGACGGCAGCCCGTGCAGCTGGACAAAACTCAATCTCGTCGAACACAATGATGGATTCGCGGGGATATAATTTGGTGGAGAAATAGGTGCTCAAATAGGTGAAAAGCATGTCAAGATTATCCTTGTAGTTCCTAAACAGGTCTTTGACATCGTCGCCCACCTTGAAGAAGTCAATCAGAATATAACTCTTGTATTCCTTTTGAGCGAACTCCTTCACAATGTAACTCTTGCCTACACGTCGGGCACCTTCTATCATCATGGCAGACTTGCCTTTACGCCTCTCTTTCCACAGAAGCAACTGGTCGTATATTTTCCTTTTCATCACGGAATCAAAGTTTGATTATACCAAATATTACACGAAATCAAGGATGCTTATTCCCATTATTCTACACGAAATCAAGGGCAAAGATAAGAATAAGTGAGTAAATTTCCAAATATTTATCGATTTATTTTACGTATATTATAAAAATGTGGTGGCAAAGTAGGCGTTATTCATAAATAAGTGGTAACTTTGCAATCGTAATCTACAGATCGATGGAACAGAAATTCAGCAATAACAGTTTAGACCTCGAGACGCTGCGGGAGTTCTGTAAGCGGGAGGGCGAGGCGGTCATTTACCGTAAGGGCGACCAGCTGGAGCGCGAGGGCGACCCGGCGCGTTGGCTGGCCTACGTCAGCGAGGGTTGCTTCAAGTACGTGGCGCACAGCCTCAGCGATGATCGGGAATACATCACCTGGTTCTCGTTCGAGGATGAGTTCGCAGTCGATTACCCGACATTTCTCTACGCCCGTCCGGCGCAGACCACCATCGTGGCGATGATGCCCAGCCGCGTGTTCAGGGTAACGGGCCAGCAACTGGAGCAGTTCTTCGACCAGAGCAAGGAGACGATGAAACTGCGCGCCATCATAGCCGAGCACCTCCTCGGCCAGTTCCGTTCACGTTATCTCGAACTCCACTGTACTACGGCCCGCGAGCGTTACGACCTGCTGATGCAGCGCTGTCCCGGCATTGTGGATCACCTTGACTTGCAGGACATCGCCTCGTTCCTCAACGTCCATCCCAACACCATCAGCAAGATTCGCCGCGACATCACGTTCGAAGGCAGAAAACAGTAAAAAACAGCAAAAACTCTCAACCTAAGTTGAGACTTTCACCCTCGGCACCCGATTTTCGGGCTTGCCGAGGGTTTATTTGTGCGCCTTTTTGTAACTTCACAAGCAAAATTTGAGTTTGAGCTAGTAAATAATCGCATTTACGCTTTACATTTGCTTCGTCTGAACTGTATTATAAGTATATGACACGAAAAGAAATCGAAAGTCTGTTCAAGACACATTACACGCAGATGTATCATCTGGCACTCACGCTGCTTTTCGACGAGGCGGAGAGCAAGGACGTGGTGAGCGATGTGTTCGCCTGTCTGCTCGGCGGCAAGGTAGTGATGAGAGCAGACAACGCAAAAGCGTTCCTATTGGCGAGCGTGCATCATCGCTGTCTGAATGTATTGCAGCACAAACAGGTGCAAGAACGATTTGCACGCCTGCTTACTGAGGACACTGATGCACTTGTCAGCGACAATACAGTGGAAGAGCAAATGCAGATGAAGGAACTGATGTACTACGTGCGAGACAACCTGTCACCATTGGAGCAGGAAGTATTCCGATTGCGTTATCTACGAGAAATGACCTGTCAGGAGGTGGCCGAAGCACTGAGCGTCAGCCGCCAGACCGTCCACACCCACCTGAAGCAGTCGGTGGAGAAAATCAGAAAGTATTTCAATTCAAACTCAAAAGCAATATGATGACCGAAGAAAAGCGTATAGAGTGGCTTCTGGAATTACAAGACCACCCCGAGCAACTGACCGATGAGCAGTTGCAGCAGATACTCGAAGACGACGAGATGCACCAGCTCGTACAGCAGCTTGGCTTTGCTAAGCGTGCCTTCAAGCATGATGTGATTAAAAACGACACCCCAGACGTGGATGCTGAATGGGAAAAGTTTGCAGCCAGCCATGCAGAGAGTCTGGATGCCCTCGACGAAGGAGGACAAAAGCCTCGCTTCGCTTTACACCTCGCGACCCACAAGATTGCGGCATCCTTCATCGGCGTACTCTTGGCTTCGGGCATTGCCTTTGCTGCCATCCAAATAGTGCGCAACATCAGCACGCCTAAGCCGCAATTGCCCGCAACTGAGCAAGCGACCAACATCGAGCCAATTACTTCCCTGCCAGCTGATACAGTCAAGACCGACACAATCCCCACCGAGCCTTACATCTTCAATAATGTGCCACTCGACTCAGTGCTCACAGCCATTGCCACAGCCCACGGGGTCGGGGTGAAATTTGAGAATGACGCGGCCCGTCAGCTTCGTTTCCATTTTGTCTGGAAGCGCGAAGACAGCCTTACGCGTGTCGTAGAAAAGTTGAACACCTTCGAAGCTGTGAACATCGGCATCGAGGACAAAACGCTGGTAGTAAGATGAGACGCAAGCTATATATTTTAACGCTCATGGCTTGCATCCTCTGCTTGCCACTTGACACCTTCGCACAGCGCATCAGCCATACATATAATAATGTGTCGCTCAGCGAGGCACTACTCCAGTTGAACAACGAGCAATCGGAATACGTCATCAACTTCCTCTACAACGAATTGGAAGACTTCCGCACCACCGCCATCATCAAGAATAAGAATCTGCCCGATGCTATCCAGCAAATGATAGGCTTCTATCCCATCCGCATGACCGCAAATTCAGATGACCACGAAATCTACGTGGAGTGTACCCACAAGACCGACCGCCACCTGACAGGCACCATCATTGATGAACAGGGCGTGCCTGTGGCATACGCTAATGTTGCCATCCTCAATCCCACTGACTCCGCGTTGCTTAGTGGTGGCGTTAGCAACGAAAGCGGCTACTTCGCTGTTCCATACGAACAGCCCACGGTTCTCGCTCGTATCTCATACGTCGGTTACAAGACCATCTATCGGCTCTGCAGTCAGCCCTCAGTGGGTACTATACGGATGCAGCCTGACAACTATACGCTGAACGGTGTGGTGGTGCAAGGCGAGCGCCCCAAGGTTGTATTGCAGGGCAATTCATTGATGATGAACGTGGAGGGAACAGTGATGGAGCGGATGGGTACCGCCGAGGATGTGCTTACACGCGTGCCGATGATTGCCAAGCGCGGCGAGGGCTTTGAAATTTTAGGCAAAGGGGCACCGCTTATCTATTTGAACAACCGCAAACTGACAGACTTGAATGAACTAAGAAATATTCAGTCGGATTTTATTCGCAGTGTGGAGGTCATCCAGAACCCAGGTGCTCGCTATGATGCTTCGGTTAATGCTGTCATCATTATCCGCACCAAACGGGCAGCAGGTGAAGGTCTGGGTGTGGAACTGTCATCGTGGTCTCGCTGTGGGCGTGGTTATGCCAATAATGAGAGAATCAATCTGACATATCGGACGGGTGGACTGGAACTTTTCGCCAACCTCTTCGGGGCATATAACAGAAGAAAGAGCCAGGGAGAGTTCGAACAGACTATCTTTGCTGATACACTGTGGGTGATTAACAATAAGCAAAAGAATAATGTTCGCAATCCTTTCTTAGAAGGGCGATTCGGCTTTAACTACCAGATCAATGATAACCACTCATTCGGTGGATTCTACCAGAATACCTACGACTATGTGAAGACCACCAGCGAGTATGATGATGATCTGCTAGCCGACGGCATGCCATACGACCACCTGCAAAACAGTAGCGTCCGTCGTGACAAGAATACCCCCACGCATCAGATCAATCTCTACTACACGGGCAAGGTAGGACAACTCAGCATCAACTTCAACGCTGACTACACTTCCCGCAAGCAACGGAGCATCAACCAGCAGCAGGAACTCAGTACCGAGTACGAAGACCGCGATGTAAATACCGATAGTCAGACACGCAGTAAGATGTTTGCAGAGAAACTTTTCGTCACCCATCCATTATGGAAAGGTCAGATAGAGATTGGTGAAGAATATACCAACACCCGTTGGCGCAGCAGTTTCGATAATCAGGAAGGATACATTGCTAATAGCAACAATGAGCAGCACGAGAGCAACATCGCACCTTTCATGGAACTGCGCCAGCGTCTGGGACGCTTCCAATTGTCGGCAGGTCTACGTTATGAGCACGTAGAATCAGAGTATTTCGTCAGCGGACAGCGACGCGATGAGCAGTGCCGCACCTACGATGACTTTTTTCCGTCCTTATCAGTTTCTACGTCAGCCAAGAATCTGCAACTATCTTTCAGTTATGCCAAGCGGACAACACGTCCTTCATATTGGCAGTTGAGTAGCGATGTCACTTACGAGAATCGCTTGAATCAGCAGACGGGCAATCCCTATCTGCAACCCGTCAAGTACCACAACCTGAACATGATGGTTATGTGGAAGTGGCTCTATCTGATGACCAACTTCTCCCATTGTGTTGATCCTATCCTTTATACGGCGGGCAGTCTGGAAGAGGATTCAAAGGTGAATTTTGTGACCTACCTGAACTATGATCATGCCGACTGGCTCACTGTTACTTTGGGCGCACAAAAGAACGTCAAATTAAGCGACAGGATAACGTGGACTCCACAATACAACGTGTCGCTGATGAAACCTTGGTTCAAGTCACTGTTCAATGGTCAGGAAAAGAGTTTCAGCCATCCGATGCTGACCCTGCAATTAGGCAACATAGTGTCACTGCCTCACGACTGGCTATTACAGGCCGACTTCAATATGCACACTCACGGCAATACAGGCTCGAACATTTGGGTTGACTGCACTAATCCAATGCTCTCGCTTAGTGTCAGTAAAGACTTCTTCCAGCACCGCCTCAATATCAAGTTGACAGGCAATGACCTTTTAAACGGCGGCATTAACCATGTCTTGCTTTACAGCAATAGGATGATGTATCGTAAGATGGAGGACAACGACTCCCGCTGCATCCAGCTCTCCCTGCGTTACCGCTTCAATGTCACCCCATCGAAGTATAAAGGCACAGGTGCCGGTAATTCTGAGAAGAACAGACTTTAAGAAAATGGCACTCATTTTGGCGATACGATTTTACCTGCTTCATCATTACAACAAAAGGGATATAACGTTTGCCAAAGTGTGCCATTTTCTCAAAAACTCTCAACCTAAGTTGAGACTTTCACCATCGGCACCCGATTTTCGGGTTTGCCGAGGGTTTATTTGTGCGACTTTTTGTAACTTCGCGGTCGGAAATCTTCGGGTAAGCGAGAAGAGAGTGAAGCTCGCTTCGACTCTTTCGAGCGGAAGAAGATTCGATTGAAATCAATTCATCAAAAACAAAGAAGTATGAACAAGAAAACTATCATCACCGCACTGCTCGCCCTCGTATCAATGGCAGCATCTGCCCAGCAAGTGATGTTGGCAGACAGCATAACCAAGAATCCTGTTAGCTATGCTACTGTCTACGATGCTAACGGAATCGTAATAGGACGCTCAGACATGGGAGGATATATTAACCTTCAGAAAGGCTATGAATATCATATTTCTCATATAAGCTATGAACCCAAGAGTTTCGTTTATAATGATGATAGCATCATTTTCCTATCTCCGTCATTTTATACAATATCAGAAGTCAGTGTTACGGCAAAGAAAAAGAAGTACTATCATTGTAAAGTGTACTTCAGGAGCATCGAACATGTCGATTCATGCCTGAAGTATTATATGGACGGAATACGGGAATTCTTTATCGACACCAAAAGCAGAAAGGTGCATTGTGGTAATGTCGTAACGAATTACTTTATGTCAAAGAGGAAAGACATTGCACAGAAGAAACGCAGCATGATGATTAGAGACAGTTACATAGCTCTTCCGTTTCTTGATAAGACAACCTTATATGAGGAAACGATGCGCAATAAAAAGAGAAATATCATGTCGGGTATCGTCTATGCGGATTCCATACCAATAGGCAGCCAAGAGGTTTTCTCTGACAAGAACGAGATGCTTTTGTCTATTGATGCCTTGTGGCCCAAAAACGCCCTTGTGACAAATCTATTCGGTTACACACAAGTATTGTCGAAACAAAACAAGACGGAACTGTATCGTTATGATGATTCCAACGCTCCCTCCGTTTTTGATTTGAAGTCTTCCAACAGTTACCGACATCTGACGCTGACCCACAAAAAAGAAAATATTGTAAGGGACATTGATGTTGAAGATGTATTCTACGTGGTCGAGTATGAATATACAGATACAAAGGAATTATCTTCTCCAGAATTATTGCAGGAAGATTATAAGAAGTATTCCGAAATGTTTCCGGTCGTCGAAAAAATAAAGGAACAGTTGGTTCGAGAAGAAGTCTGTCAAGAATCAATGAAACAAATAAATAACGAAATAGAAAAATGAACAAGAAAACGATTATCACCGCACTGCTCGCCCTCGTTGCAATGGCGGGGCAGGCACAAGTGAAGGTCACAGGCCACGTTGTCAACGAAAGAGGCGAGAAAGTAGAATACGTTAGTATCGGCATCGAAGAGGACAGCGTGGGCGTTATCTCTGACGCACAGGGACACTTCACGCTGACAATACCAGCAGGACGCAAGGACGAACTGACCTTCACGCACGTTTCCTACCAGACGGCGACAATTCCCTACGCGACTTACGCCGACGGACACGAACTGACCGTGACACTACGGGACAAGGTCGTCGAACTGGCTGAGGTCGTGGTTGGCAAGAAAAGCAAGCCGCACACGCTGTCGGGCAAGTCGTGGTTGAGGACAAGCACGGCAGGTTTTCGTGGTAACTGCAAAGGCGATATTGAATGGGGACCAATCTTCAAGAACAGGAAAGACTATCTGCTGACTGACATCATGGTTTCCATCGACAAGTGCGAGTACGAAGAATGTCTGTTGAGTTTCAACTGCTACGAGGTCAGGGACAAGAAACTTTATAGCGTCCTGAACAAGCCTATCTACAGGCGTGTTACCCCTGCCGAAAACGGGAAAAATATCTATGTCAGCCCCGCAGAGTCTGTAGTGCTGAAGGGCAAGAAGAAATACTGCGTCACAATCTGTGTGGTTGACATGAAGGGCAATGGAAGCCTCTTTTTCCCCGCCAACTTCAAGAGCAGTTATGCTCGCCACAAGGTAAAGGGGAAAATGAAGAAAATCCCTGGCTGCCCGATGATAATCGTGAAAGGATATGAAGTAGAATAGATAATAAAGAAACAATGAAAACAATGAAGATTAGGAGAATCATGTTTATGATGCTTGCTGCCTTCTCCCTCGCCTCTTGCAGCAGCGACAACGAGCAAGCAAACCATCATCACCGTACTGCTCGCCCTTGCATTAAATTACTGAAATGAAACACCTGACACCATATCGCCAAAACGAAACATCCCTCTCGCCGATGAGGGGGAGAGGGATGGCGTATGGGGGTGAAGTAGTCACTTTATCCGTTGATAAGCGAGACGAGCCATTTGATATATTTATCTGTCACACTGGAGATTTCGCCTTTGTCATAAATCGTAAGCAATGTTATCTCAATAGAGTCATCTTCGTGCTGAATAACATTGAATGTGATAACACGAGCACCTCCGCTCTTGCCTTTTCCCTTCGAAGCAATGGCCATACGCACCTTACGGGTACCACTACCCAAATCATATCCTTGAAAAGGGTCGTCTGCCAGTTCCTTTTTGAAGGTGATAAAGTCATCTTTCAACGACGGGTACTTTTTGGCAAGGCGTTTGAACTGACGCTTGAATTCATCGCCCAATACGATCTCAACTTTCATATGGCTTACTCTGCTTCAAGTTCCTTGATGAAATCGTCAGCACTCTGTAGTTTGCGACCTTCACGACGAGCCTGCTTCATCTCGTCGAACGCTCTTTCGAGCGACTTTTTCACGTATGCCTGCTGTCGAATCGTCTTTTTGTTAGACTCATCCTTGGTCTTGAACACAGTGGTAGATACCACACCGCGAAGCAACTCAATGGCTTTGCGCACGTGCAGCGTTGTCGCGTCCTCGTTCAATGTTACTAATATCTGCGTCATAATCGTAATCTTTTTATTCTCGGGGGCAAAGATACGACTTTTTTTTGAATAATCAAATAAAACTCGGAAAATTATGAGGATTAGCAAAAAGGTTCTGGAGCGCCAGTTTTTGTTGGGCATGATATTGGATTATTGAAATCACAGGGGGACTGTCCTAGGTTGTTAAGTTAATCTGTGAATTATTTGTTAATTTTAGGGGATAATATTTTAACTAAATATATTTACATATTTTAGTATATTGATTACCATTTTTTCTTGTATAATTCGCTGATTTTTAGTAACTTTGTAGAGTTTATTATTCTATTCTGTTATGGTAAAATCAGACAAAAATGAAGAAATCGGAGCGCTCAAAAAGGCTTTGAATCAGGAAAAGAGAAAGAACAAGACTCTTGAGAAGAGATGTAGCGAAGAGAAGCTGAAGAACAAATTTCTGAAGTGCGATAGCAAAAAAAAGCGAGAGAATTGATTCTCTCCTCTCTCTCGGAGAAAGAAAAGGAGCTGATAGAATTGCTATTCCCAGACACCGACACGGAGAAATAGCCATCCG
>Ga0256407_10013170_pt1 | contig 11094 bp, 9 predicted proteins | sample RumenRJG_04DNA_FD_193489 | JGI IMG/M metagenome (GOLD analysis project Ga0256407, IMG submission 193489) | Bovine rumen microbial communities from Lethbridge, Alberta, Canada - RJG_04 | ecosystem: Host-associated > Mammals > Digestive system > Stomach > Rumen | place: Canada: Alberta | collected... | reverse complement strand
TGATTCATCCAGGCGAGATGATAAAAGATGAAATAGTAGCACGTGGCCTTACTCAGAAAGATTTGGCCCAACAGATGGGCGTGTCCTATACTGTGTTTAACGAGATTCTGAACGGTAAGCGTCCTGTAACAACAGAATACGCGTTGTTGTTAGAGGCTGCGCTTGGCACAGATGCAAACATTTGGATAGGTCTGCAGGCAGATTACAATATGCAGAAAATGAAGCAGGATCACTCCTTCATGAAACGTTTGGAGAAAATCCGTAAGATTGCAGCAGTATTCTAGATTACGGTTTTCATTTTGATAAAAATATCTTTTTGCCCAAAAAGCATTGTCCTTTCAATAATAATATGTACCTTTGCAGCAGAAATAGCAATAATTATGGGACAATTAGCATTTCTGAGGATGTTTATCTTGGTAGCGATTTCACTTGATGTGAACGACAACCGCCGTCATGTGCATGTATTTAGAAAGGGAATGCGCCACCAGCATTCGCTCGCAAAGATCTGGATTGAAAAGAATGGCGAGCAATGCGTGGAGATAGCAGAATCGGAATTATCTGCTAAGGACAATGAAATGCTGATTGCCGCTATCAATCGTCACTGGGAGTTCATCAACAACCAGATTACGAAGACATTCAACGGTGAGAAGACCATTGCATTTGACATTGAGAAATAAACTAATAGGAGGACAAAGTTATGTGTAAAATTAAAGGAGTAACATTAGGTATTAAAGACCTGAACTTTACGGCCCACCGAGGCAAAATGTCAGTACGTCTGACTGACGGACGTGAAGTGATAATTCCTGTTTCGTTCTTCCCCGACATTCAGCAGATGCCGGTAAAAGAACGCGAGAAGTGGATGGTGCTGGACGACCAGTACTTCACCTTCGAGAACATGACGAGAGTGTATTCAGTATTGGACTTGCTGAAAGTGGCTTGAAAAAATCTGAGAAATCTCTTTTGGGATAATAACATTATCTCGGAAAGGATGTTACCTTACGGTTGTTCGGACGTCACTTGCAGGGGGAAAGTAACGTCCGAACAGGGGGTAAGTGACGTCGGGGCAGGGAGAAAGGCAATCTCTTGCGAGTCAGCAGCGGGCGTGTCTTTTATCAGCAGCGGCCGCTGCTGATATCGGCGGCGGGCGTGTCTAAAGTCGGCAGCGTTCGCTGCGTAGCAATTTCAAAAATTCCGGGACAGCTGATTCAATTTCCATTCCTTATGACTTCGACGCCAAAAACCAAAGAATCGCTATCAGATGATAGCGATTCTTTGGTTTTTGGCACTTCGGCTTCTCGCTCATAGAGAAATTTACTTGAAAATCTTCTGGGCGAACATGGTCAGATAGACGCGCCAGTTGCGCCAGATGTGACCACCGTCGGTCTCTACATACTCGTACTTGTAGCCCTTGCTGTCCCAATAGTTGCGCAGGTCAACGGTAGACTGATAGAGGAAGTCGGTCTTACCCATACCCATCCAGTAAAGCTTGGGCTTGCTGGCAAAGAGACGGGCGCTCTGCTGGGCAAAGTCGGGATTGGCCTCGATTTGCTTGGCAAACGAATCTTGGTAACCACCATTGGCTAAATGCAGACCTGCTGAGAACAGACCGTAGTAGTTGAATGTGGTGGGGTAGAGCAGGCTGACGTGGAAGGTGTGGCCACCACCCATCGACAGACCACAGACGGCACGACCCTCGCGCTTCTTGATGGTGCGGTAGTTGGCGTCGATGTAGTTCACGATGTCCATAAAACTCTCAGGAATGCCAGTTACGGCAGGTGTGGTGGGACCAGTGCCGCCGTCGCGGAAACCTGGGGTGTACATGCCGAACGACCATTCGCCAGGAGCAGCCTGGCAGTTGGGGTTGCCGTTGGGCATCACGACAATCATGGGCTTGGCCTTGCCCGTTGCAATCAGGTTGTCAAGAATCTGGGCTGCACGACCCAGTTCGCTCCACGCATTCTCGTCGCCGCCAGCGCCATGCAACAGGTAGAGTACGGGATACTTGCCACCCTTGTCGTAACCGGCAGGCGTATAGACGGTCATGCGGCGCTGCATCTTCAGCGTGGGGCTGTTGTACCATACCTTCGAGAGGTTGCCGTGGGGAACCTCGTTCACCTTGTACAAATCACCCTTGTCGCCCTTCTCGTTGCTGACAATAAAGATGTTGGTGAAGCTGACGATGTCGCGGTTCACGTAGATGTTGGCAGGGTCTTTGACACCCGTCATACCGTCGATGTTGAAGGTGTAGCTGTACATCTCGGGAGCCAGTTTGCCAGTCGTGTAGCTCCACACACCGTTGGGCCCTTCTTTCAGCTGAGCCACACCTGGGGCATCGTACTTGCCGTAGCCAGGGACGTTAATCTGCTGTGTGGGCAGGAAGTCGCCAGTCACCTCGACCTTGATGGCCTTGGGGGCATACAGATTGAACGTGACAGTACCGTTGGGGTTGACGACGGGCGACTGAACGTTAGCACTATTGAAGAGTTTCTCCTGTGCTGAGGCTCCGAGGCAAAGTGTTGCCAGAGCAATCGTTAGAATGGATTTTTTCATAAGAATATTGGTTTATTTCTTTTTGCTTTTGTAGAATTTCTCGAGCGTACGGTAGGCATTCTCTTTCTCAGCAGAGGCAACCTCCTTTGACTCGACATCGATGATCATGACGGGCGCAGCATTCAGGTTATCCTTGGTGATGGCCGTCCACTGTGGGAGTCCCTCTCCGTTAGGATTGCCCGTCTTACAGAAGTTGACATAATAGGAAAGGAAGAGCTTGGAGATGTCGTAGTCTTCTTTCTGCCAGTCGTAGTACTCGTTGGTGTCAAGCGTTCCCATAGCATACTCAATATCGGCAGAATGCACGGCACCTGGCGCAATGGCAGACTGCTGGGCCTCGGCCTTCTTCTCTTCAGCAGTCTTCTCGCGCACACCGCCAGCCAAGGCAGCCGTCTTGTCACCCATCTTGGCAGACACCTGAGGACGCGGATGCATGTAGTGGTAGCGGTAAACGGGCTGACTGGACGTCTTGGCGTGGTAGTCGCAGGTCTTCCATGTGGGGAAGCCTGTGAAGAGGTCGGAGACGAGGTTGAAGCCTTTCTGGCTTAGCACGTCCCCGTCAGTGGTAATGCCGTATGCGTCAAAGATTTCATCGGTCATATCGCCAAACTGCGCCTTCAGGGCTTTCTTGTAGTTCTGAAGGGTGGGTGCCTGACCCTGAAGGGCCTGCATGGGATGGGCCTCGAGAGAGTTCCAGCCTGCGAGTAGTGGTACCTGAGCCTGTTCACCCTTTTCGAACACAGCATCGGCACTCTCTTTCATGAAATAGCCGTCCAGCACGACGTTGGCCATACCTTTGGGAGGCAACAGCTTCTGGAGCGAGTCGGCATTGAGGGCCATTGCATCAGTCAGGCTGGCAATGCCTGCCTCCTTAAGCAGGGCTGCACCTGCAGCGTCAGCATCGGCCTGAGAGGTTGGCTCATACGGCAGCACCTCTGCACCTGACGAGAGCATGGCACCAGCAATCAGGTTCTTGGAGAGGGGCGAGCACATCAGGAGTGAAACGGAGAAGGAACCTGCCGACTCGCCTACGATGGTGATACGGTCAGGATTGCCACCAAAGGCGGCTATGTTCTCCTTCACCCATTTGATGGCGGCTACCTGGTCGAGGAAACCGTAGTTGCCGCTGCCTTTGTAGTTAGAGCTTGCCGTGAGTTCGGGGTGGGCAAAGAAACCGAACACGCCCTCGCGGTAGTTGGCCGTCACACCGATGACACCTTCCTTGGCAATCGATGAACCGTCGTAGCGGGGCTCACTGCCAGAACCTGCCATCAGTCCGCCGCCATTGAAATAAATGAGTACAGGCAGACCGTCGGCCGTGGTTTTTGCTGTCGTCCAGATGTTAAGGTAGAGACAGTCCTCGCTGCGGCCTGAACCACGGAAATTCATGTCGCCGAAGACGTTGAGCTGCATGGGGTCGTCGCCAAACTGCTTGGCCTCGCGAATGCCGTCCCATGCCTGTACAGGCTGTGGTGCCTTCCAGCGTAGCTCGCCTACGGGTGCTTGTGCAAAGGGAACGCCTAAGAACTTCTTCACGCCATCCTCCTCGAAGCCCTCAAGGACGCCATACTGGGTTTTTACTTGCAGAGTAACCTCTTCTGCATTTTTCTGGTTGCAAGCAGTCAAGCAGCATACTGCCATAGTCGCCACTAAAATCGTTTTTTTCATAAGTTCTTACGGTTTGTTATTAGATGTTGCAAATATACGAAAAAAAATGATATATGACGACAAAACGAGCAATAATTAGTCTTTTTTATATATGAAGAAGATACTAGTATTACTTTGTGCCATCCTGCCTGCAGTGGTTGGGGCACAGACGTTTGAGACGCGATACGAACGCAGTGTCCACGACCTGATGAAGGATGTGGGCAAGCGCTTTGGTGTGAAGTTCAAGTTCGACTCGAACGTCGATACCGTAGGCAAGCGTCTGCCCTACGCCGACTTCCGCGTGCGTCCCTATTCGCTGGAGATGACGCTCGACAACATATGCAAATACTACGATTGGAACTGGTGGAAGCAGAGCGGCAACTTGTATAAAATCAAGTTGTATGAGTACCCACGCCGTCATGAGCAGGAGGGCAAGATGATGCTCGACTACCTATCGTCGTTATATAGCAATAAGGCACAATGGGAAGCCCGTCGCGACAGTCTGCGTCGTGAGGTTCGCCAGCGCTTGGAATTGGACAAGTTCCTGGATTCGTGCGTCATGAAACCCGCTGGAAAACCAGCGGGCACAAAGGAACGCCCCGTTATCCTGTCCAAAATCCGCAAGCACGATGGCTATACGACGCAAAACATCTGCATTGAACTGACACCAGGACAACATTTGTTTGGTACCATCTATGCGCCCTTCGGGCTAAATAAAAAAGAAAAAATAAAAAATAAGAAATACGCGCTCATTGTCTGTCCTGACGGCCATTGGCCCTATCGCTATCGTAAGGACGAACAGCAACGACTGGGTACATTGGCTCGTATGGGTGCCGTTTGTGTCGACTTCGACCTGTACGGGTGGGGTGAATCAGAAAAGGAGGTAGGAGAGGCAGCCCATCATACCAGTCGCGCTCATGTCTATCAGGCAGCTTGTGGCTATATCCTGCTGGACTGGATGCTGACTCATCGTAAGGATATCGACCCTGAACGCGTAGGTGTGATGGGAGGCTCAGGTGGTGGTACGCATACCGTTCTGCTGTCGCTGTTGGACGAGCGCGTCACAGCTTCTGCTCCTGTCGTTCATTTGGCTTCGCACTTCGATGGTGGTTGTCCTTGCGAGAGCGGTAAGCCCGTACAGCTTGCGGCTGGCGGTACTTGCGAAGCGGAACTCGCTGCCGTCATGGCTCCCAAACCTATGCTGATTGTGTCGGATGGTGGCGACTGGACGTCAAGCGTGCCCACGCTGGAGTTTCCCTATCTGCAACGTGTCTATGGCTTCTATGGTGCTCAGGATAAGGTGCGCAATGTCCACCTGCCCAACGAGCGTCACGACTTCCGCGAGAACAAACGCAATGCCGTCTATGATTTCTTCATCGACGTCTTCGGACTGGACCGCTCGATGCTTGACGAGAGCAAGATAGAAATAGAACCCGATGACGCCCTAAAATCACTCTACAAATGAAATTCTTAGCCTTTGTCACCCTCTTTCTGGTTTCCTCTCACTTTGCTGTAGCTCAGGAGAGCCACTATCATAAAGGTCTGCGCTCGCAGGCAGACAACGACAAGATGGGAACGGTGGGTGCTGACCCGCAATTCAATGGTGGCGGCATCTTCTGGTCGCGCGTCCGCAACGTCGATGATGTCGCTATCACCCACGAAACCCACGAGGATACCGTAGCACGCATCAGGGATTTTACAGCCTATTGTCAGAAGGCGTATGATGCCTACGAAGCGAAAGACTACTATCATACCATAGTCTATGGCGACAGTGCGTTAAAGAAACGATACCACACCAGAAGACGAAACGGAAGCGTACGACCGTATTGTCAGTCAGCGTAGTGCCAGGCGAAGCTACATCAGATGGGCTGTTGCGGCATGCTTTGCCAAGCAGGCTCAGAAGCAGGTGATGTATGGCAGCATAGACCGTGAGATAGAACTGCCCGAAATAGAAAAGGTGGGCAGGAAAACAAAGCCCCAGAAACAGAACTTCCTAAACATCGAAGCACCGCGTGGCCTGCCTGAGGGCGACCCGCGCATAGACCGCGCTGTTACCATGCAGCAACTGCTCCTTTCCTTAGGTATGAGGGTAACCTATTATGACGGGGTGCCATTCATCACGACGCCCGACAATGCTGGCGTGTTAATCTATATTGATAACATCCGCGAAGAAGATCATGACTATGTGCTAAACCTCGTACCCTCAGATGTCAAGTCCATAGAATACTTCACACCCAACAATGCCGTTAACGGTTTCTTTGCTGCAAGGCCGGCTTCCTATTCCGGCAAGGTTCCTGGTGTCTTGTTCATCTTTTTTAAGGACGGTTCGGAGATAGTCAGAGCGAGGTCAAAAGACCGCTTGTCCATGGTCACCGTGCATCAGTCTGGCTACAGTCTGCCCGTTGATTTCTTTTCTCCACAATACCCCGACAAGTCTGGCAAGACGCGTCCCGACTTTCGTACAACGCTCTATTGGAATCCGAAGGTAGAGACTGACAGCAACGGTCACGCCACCGTCCGCTTCTACGCCTCCGACATCTCCAAGCGCTATCTCGTCACGTTGGAAGGCGTCAGCACCGACGGCATCGTCATCTGCCGCCAGCAGGTCATCGAATAAGAAGTCCAATCGTTACATTACCCGCCTGAGAGGATTCCCGGCTCAGTGAGTCCTCCGTAACTGTCGGCAGCTTTTTCTAAAGCTTCTTCAGTAGTGTATTGCAAGTAGAAGGCGCAGCGGGTGATATTTCTTTCATACTAACAAGGTGGCTTGACTATCTCCTCGACCAGCCTGTTCAGCATCAGACACTGCTCGCGAGAGATTTTGCGGCGCTTCATGTGGTACTCCCAAGGACTAACCTGTAACAGGCGACCGTCGGAACAGGCGTCGAAGGATTCGCCAGAAGGCTTGTACAAGGGTGGGAAGCCGTTCTCCCTGACAAAAATAATGCGATAGCCACGATTCATGGCTTCGCGCATGACCTCTTTCTCGCGTGGCGCGATGGCGGCACTCACCAATATGCCTCCAGCCTCGCCGCATGCTAACCATTTCTTGCGATATTCGGCATACTCCTTATCACTGTAGGCACGATGGACAATGACTGCGACCTTTTGGGGAATGTCAAGCAAGAAGCTATTACCTACAAGCTGGCAATGCCACTCGGCAATGTCGGCATAGTTTAGTGTGGTGAAATAATCGGGGCGTAGCCGTTTGATGGCTAAGCGGCGGGGGTTGTCGTCAAGGTAGTGTTTCCAATTGTCGAGCTGGCCATCGTCAAGGAGAATAAGGTCGTTGTAGCCGCTTTCGAAGAGTGAGGGGGAGGGCGTTCGAGAGCCCGCAGCTGACGCAACGGGAGTGGTGGCTGAGGCGGCAGTAGCAGAGGCAGAGAGGGAAATAAGACTTCGCCAGGCTCGCGAGCAGCCACCTTTAAAGCCAGCCACGATGTGTCCCAGATGTTTGCCTTCTGGCAGTTCTTCTGAGACCCTTACTATCATGTGAATGTGATCGGGCATGATGCAGAGCTTCCAGACTTCCACCGTTTTGTAAATGGCGGATATTTTCTGTATTTCCTCGTCGTGGATGGCCTTTCCGGGGGGCGTTAGTTCGATGTGAGAGCCCGCAGCTGACGCAACGGGAGTGGTGGCTGGCCCCGCAGCTAATGCTGCGGGAGTGGTGGCTGGGCCTTTCCCTTCAGCCATTACTCCTGTCGGTTCTGCGGCGGGTATTATCAGGCGCCCTAACAGGGGCAGCCTTTCTGCGACCACCAGGGTCAGCATGTAGGTGCCCTTACGACGGTAGTTGTGCCATGGCTTGCGGCGCTTCATGTTGTGCTGGGTCTCTCTGACCTTTATTCCTGCAGCCATTGCTGCTTCTTTACTCCTTGACATGACATCTCATTTTATTAGTTTGCAAATTTAGGGATTAATTTTCATTTTGCAAAGTAAAGGATAATATATTTGACGGACTGACGACATTAAACTGGTTAGTCAGTCTATTTTATAAGAGCAATACTACTGAACAATGAAAAGATTAATGTGCTTTTTTTTGACAATGACGGCTGTCCTGACGTTGGCAGCCCAACAATATCGGCTTTGGTACGACCAGCCTGCACAGACTTGGACGCAGGCATTGCCCATAGGTAATGGCGTGATGGGTGGAATGGTGTTTGGAACGCCAGCCGTCGAGCATATCCAACTGAATGAGGAGACTATTTGGGCTGGACAACCAAATAACGTGGTGAATCCCCATGCGAAGGAGGCGTTGCCAGAGGTGCGTCAGCTGATATTCGAAGGTAAGTACAAAGAGGCCCAAGCGTTGGCTGATGCGAAGGTCATGCCCCGTGCCGTTGACAAGAATATGGGTATGCCCTACCAGCCCTTTGGCGACCTGTATATCGCCATGCCCGGTCACGCAGACTACCGGCAGTACGAGCGATTCCTTGACTTAGACAACGGGAAAACCGTTGTCCACTATACGGTGGATGGTGTGCAGTATGAGCGTGAGGTCATCACCCCATTGGGAGGCAATCACGTCATGGCTATCCGCCTGACTGCTAGTGAGAAAGGCAAGATTACGTTTACGGCTAACATGACGACACCTCACGAAAATCCGCTCATGGGTATGGATGGCAACGAGGCCACACTATTGGGCGTATCCAGCAAGCATGAGGGCCTAAAAGGTAAAGTGCGCTTTATGGGGCGTATGGCTGTTGACGCGAAGGGTGGTAAGGTAAGTGGTGCGAATGGCGTTATCAGCGTTATGGGAGCAGATGAGGCTACCCTGTATGTCACTATCGGTACGAACGTCAAGAGCTACAAGGACATTACTGGCGACGAAGCGGTACAGTCGAAAGAACGCCTGCACATGGCTATGGTGTTAGGCTATGACGCGCTGAAAGCACTGCACGAAAAGACATATCATCATTATTATGATCGTGTAAAGCTGTACTTAGGACCAGACCGCTATGCTAACGTGCCTATGAACAAGCGCATCGAGCATTTCAGTGTGGTCAGCGATTCAGTCGCTGACAACCACCTCGTCGCCACTTACTTCCAATTCGGACGCTACCTGCTTATTTCGTCGTCACAACCTGATAATATGAACCCTGCCAACCTGCAGGGTATTTGGAACGAAAAGATGTTCCCGTCGTGGGACTCGAAATACACCACGAACATCAACCTGGAGATGAATTACTGGCCGTCGGAAGTCACGAATCTGACGGAGTTGAATGAGCCCCTGTTCAAACTGATTCGCGAGTGTTACGAGCAGGGTAAGCAGACGGCGCGTGACATGTATGGTACCGACGGCTGGGTGCTGCATCACAATACCGACCAGTGGCGCATCACAGGACCGGTCGATCGTGCCCAGACGGGACTATGGCCTATGGGTGCCGCCTGGCTGTGCCGGCATTTGTGGGAGCATTATCTCTATACAGGCGACCAAGATTTCTTGCGCCAATATTATCCCATCATGCTCGATGCTGCCCGCTTCTTCACGCAGACGCTTGTCAAGCATCCCACAAAGGGCTGGCTCGTGGTCTGTCCCGGCGAATCGCCTGAACATGGCGGCAAGGGGCGTCCGACAGCACTCGATGCCGGTGTGACGATGGACAACCAGATAGTGACAGAACTATACACCAATGTTTTGGAAGCTGCCAAGATTCTTGGCGACAACAACTCTACACTCTCAACTCTACACTCTCAACTAAAACAGTTGCCGCCTATGCAGATTGGCCGTTGGGGACAACTGCAGGAGTGGCTCGACGACCTGGATGATCCGAAGGACGACCATCGCCACTTCTCTCACCTCTACGGACTGTTCCCCTCCTATCTGATATCGCCTACACGTACACCAGACCTGTGGCAGGCCGCCCGTAAGTCGTTAGAGGCCCGTGGTGATGTGTCGACAGGCTGGTCGATGGGTTGGAAGGTCTGCTCGTGGGCCCGTCTGTTGGATGGCGAACATGCTTACAAATTGATTAAGGACCAGTTGACGCTGACTGCTGACACCTTCCTTATCTTCGGTACAGTGAAACAGCGTGGCGGCACCTATCCCAACATGTTCGATGCTCATCCGCCGTTCCAGATTGACGGCAACTTTGGATGTACCGCAGGTATTGCTGAGATGCTGATGCAAAGTTATGATGGCTTCATCTACCTGTTGCCAGCCCTGCCCCAAGCATGGCGTGCTGGTAGCGTCAAGGGACTCGTAGCTCGTGGAGGCTTTGAAATCGACATTGATTGGAAAGATGGCAAACTGACCAAGGCTGTTGTCCGTTCACGTCATGGCGGTGTCTGTAAACTGCGTTCCAATACACCAATGAAGGGCAAGGGACTAAAGCGCGACAAGCAGCCCGGCATCTATACGCTGACCACGAAAGCGGGGGGAGAATACGTCCTGCAATAGCAGAAATGTAGCAAAATGTTTATGTTTTGTAGCATTTAACATTACATAGATGGTCGTATAGAATTTTTTTTATATCTTTGCATACAGAATTAATTCTAAACAACCACTATAACATTTATGAAAAGACTAACAACATGCGCTGCCCTCTTGTTGGCAGCCACGCTGGGACTCAACGCCCAGAAGCCCATGAAAGCCCCCAAGGGCGGTAAGGCTATCAGTGATGAATTAATTGGTATCTTCTTCGAGGACATCAACAACTGTGCTGACGGTGGCCTCTATGCCGAACTGATCCAAAACGGCTCGTTCGAGTTCTCGCCTGCCGAGAAGGACGGATGGGGCGCAGGAACGGCCTGGAAGGTAGTACGCCCCGGTCACTCACTCGGTCTGATTGAGGTGCGCAAGGACAGGGGCATCCATGCTAACAACCCTACCTACATGAAGTTGCATGCTGAGCGTACCAGAGAGTTCTACGACTTTAAGGGGTGGCGTGGCTA
>Ga0256407_10013166_pt1 | contig 11096 bp, 6 predicted proteins | sample RumenRJG_04DNA_FD_193489 | JGI IMG/M metagenome (GOLD analysis project Ga0256407, IMG submission 193489) | Bovine rumen microbial communities from Lethbridge, Alberta, Canada - RJG_04 | ecosystem: Host-associated > Mammals > Digestive system > Stomach > Rumen | place: Canada: Alberta | collected... | reverse complement strand
TGGAATTATATTATAATCTGGAGAATATGATCTTATATTTTTATTTTTTATTTGATTTGTTTTTTGAATTGAATTTTTTATTTTTGGTATATCATTATAATTATGAATTGAATTATTCATTGGAATTGGAGAAGGATCTCTGCTTGATTTATTTGAATTATTACTTTTATTTAAAGATATATTATTATTATAATCATATCCTTTTTGAAATTGATATATATACAAATTTGATATCATATTTCTTAAATTTTCCATTTTTATTTAATCGTTTTTTGAAAAATTATTAAAATTAAAAATAACAAAATTATTATCTATGTTTTTAATATTTTAAATATTAAAAATTAACATACAAAAATAATGCAAATGATAAAATTATACAATTAAAATTTTACATAACTAATTCAAATTATTTTTAAATATATTATTATACAATTTACACATAATAAAAATTTTTATTACAAATATTCATCATTATTATAATCAAATGTATTATCAAATAAATTATTATTAAACACTTTTATTTTATCTTATTATATTTTTTTATTTACTTCTTTTTTTTATTTAATATGAACATAAAATGAAGGATAGAAAAAAATTTTAATAAAATTTAAATTTAATTTTTTATTAAAAAATATTTTTCATTTATATTGATAAATTATTATTATATTTATCTTTTTTTATTTCCATATTTAATGTTACTTATTGTGAAATGATTTTTCATATTCTTTATATATAATATTAATTAATTTCTTTTTTATTTCAAAAAATTTTTAATATTCTATTTATTCATCAATTAAAAACAATTTTTGAAATAAAAAGACTTAATATCTCTTTTCTATTTTTCTTTAATTATTTTCTTTAATATATTTATATTTTTTTTATCTTCTTTTTTTAATATTTTTATTTTTTTGTTAAATTTTTGTAATAAATTTTAAATATTATTCAATTGTTCTTATATTTATATTTATTTTATAATTTATAGATTTAAAAAATGTCAAATAAAGAGATTTCAACAAAAATATTTAATTCATATAATGATTATGTCCTTAGTAAAAATATATGTATGATATTAAAACAATTTGGTTATCAAAAAATAAATAAAAATTCATTATTACTTTTAACAGGAGCATTAAATTTTTTTATTGAAATGATTACAATTAAATCAAAACAATTTACTGAATTAAGTGGAAGAGTTGAAACAAATATGATTGATTTATTATTTAGTTTAATTCAAAATGATATTACTCAATTATCAATTATTAATTATATAAATAATTCTAATATTAAAGATGTAGCAAAAATTGATATTAATAAAGAAATTGAAAATGAAAAAAAAGAAAGATTTTTATTTTTAAAACAATTAAATAGTATAAATGTGCCTAAAAGTTCGATTATTAATAAAAAATTTTTAGATGCTATTCCTAAAAATTTAAGATATTTTCCAAGAGAATTCACTTTAAAAAGTTCTGAAAATATTATTGAAAAAAATCAAAAATTTAAAAAAAGAAATAATGAAATTAAAAAAATTGAAAAAAAAGATTTAGAGAATATAATTAGTAGTAATGAATATTATGATTTATCAAAAAAAAGGAATAGACAAACAAAGGAAATTGATATTATCCCAATTTATGCAGAAATTACAAAAGGATTAAATAAATATATTCAATCTGAAAATGGTTTATTTGGAAAAAGATTTAAATTAAGAAATGAAAGGGAAATAAAAAATGAAAAAAATAAAGAAATTCAAGATACAAATATTAATAATAATATTGATAATAATCAAAATATTGAAAAACAAATATTTGATAAATAATATTATATAATTGTTAAAATTTTATAAAAGAAAATTTAAAAAAAAATATTATAAAACATTTTTTAAATATTAATAAATGGATATTGAATTAATATATAATGATAAATCATTTAAATCAAATATATCACCATTAATGCCAATTGGATATTTAAGAAGAATTGCAGTTAAATCTTTTAATATTCCAGATTTTTTAATTGAATTAAGTTATAATGGAACAAAAATAGAAAAAAAATATAATGAAACATTTTTAAAAGATTATTTTCCAAATAATTTATCAGTAATTTATATTAATGTTATTGAAATTGAAACAAAAAAAAATTTTAAAAGTATATTAAATTTAACTAAAAGTTCATCATTAAGAACATTAAAAATTTCAAGATTAATTCAAAAAGAAAAAGATTTAATAAAAAAAAAATATTTACATTTTAATACTTTAAATGAAAATGGAGCAAAAATAGGAAAATGCATTGAATGTAATGATAATATTATAGAATTTTATTGCAGAGAAAATTCAAAATTTATTTGTTCAATTTGTAAAAAACAATTTAAAGAATGTAAATTTATTGAAATTGAAAAAGGAAATATTGAACAATTATTTAATTTATATAAGAAAATATTAATCGATGAATTAAAAATAGAAGAAGAAAATTTAAGAATTTTAATTAAAAAAACTAAAATGTATGAATTAAATTATAATATTGATAAATTATATAAACTAATAAATCAAATTAGAGAACAAGAAAAAAAATTTACAGATTATTATCCTTGTATTCCTTTAAAAAATATTTCTCTATCTAATTTTATTACAATTAAAAAAAATATTTATTCAGTTGAAGATAATTCAAAACAACCTTTTAATATTAAAGATAAAAAAAAGTATTTTAAAGAATTACAAAAAGAAGATTTTTTAATTGATAGTTTAAGAAAAGATATTGAATCAATAGAAAAAAAATATCATCTAAAGGAATTATTTGCAAAAATAATTTATAGTTATTACGATAAATTAAATACTTTATATGAAGAATTAGAAAATTTATGGAATGAAAAAAGACAAAATATTTTCATTTTAACATCAGAACTAGAAGATATAATAGAATCATATAAAAAAAATTTTAATTTAGAAAATTATTATTTTTCAAAGAAACCAGCATTTGAATCAAAAAAACTATATGAAATATTCCATTATAAAAACAAAGTCCTTCCTACAGTAAAAAATTCAAGAAATTATCCTATTTTAAAAAACTTTTTTAATACAAATTATTCTGAAAATGAATTGAATTTATTATCAAATGATATAGATTCAAGTTCTGAAAGTAATTATTCTTCAAAAGGATTTAATAGTTTAAGAAATGCCTCTTCATATAGAGAAAATTATATGAATAATTTTGAATCAGATTTAAAACTAGATAATATTTTATTAACTGATAAAAATATTGAACAATTGAATATACCACATAAAAAAGATAGTATTAGAATGAGTATTTTTATTAAAAATAAAATAAAAATGGATAATTTAAACCCTGTAAAATTAATGAAATTAAAGAAAAAAAAAAAAAAAATTTTTTAAAAAATTATTTTTTTTATTTTATAAAAAATTGATCTTGCATTAATTCTTCATTATATATTTAGGTATTATTAAAAAAATAATTTATTATATATATTTTAATTTCAATTTAAAAAAAATATTTTAAATTTAATGTTTGCTTGTTTTAGTTCAAATAAAAAAAAGAAAATTAGAGTAAAATCAGAAATAAGAAATTCTGATACTTCAAGTGATGAAAATTCAATTCAAAAAGAACAAAGAGAATTAGAAAATGAATATATTGATTTAGAAATAGAAAAAAGCAATTTAGAATTTGAATCAAAAATAAGAGAAAATGAAACTGAATTTTTAAATAATTTAATAGAAGAATATAATAATGAACTTCAAAATTTAGAATCAAATAATAATTCAGAAGAAAATATTAGGGAATTTTTAAATACAGAAAATAATATTTTAAAAGAAAAATTAGATTCTTTAAATTCTGAGAATAAAATTATCAAATCAGAATTTGTAACTTTATTCGATGAATTAGATAAATTATCTAATCCTAAATATTCAATTAAAGCAAAATATGAAGAAGAATTATTTCTTTTGGAAAATAAATTAGTTGCAAAACAAAATGAATTAAAATTTTTAGAATTAAAATTTGATAAAATCAAAAAAGGAAAAAAGAAAAAAAATTCAAATGAACTATTAATTGATGATATTTTTTTAAATAATAATATTATAAAAGAAAAAAAAAATATTGATGTTTCAAATGTTGATTCTGAATCAAGTTCATATGAAGAAGAAGATGAAGAATCAAATGAAGAAGATAAAAAAAATAATGAAAAAAAAGATGCAAAAAATAAAGAAGAAAAAGAAAAAAACAAAAAAGAAGAAATAGATAAAAAATCATCCATTGGAAAAGAAGAAGCAAATCATATTGATGAAGTAAATAAAGAATTAATTAATAAAATTATATCTGAAAATATTGAATTTTCAAGAAATATTTATCAAAATATTTATAAACAAGCAATGAATGAAAATTTAAAATACACTTCTCAACAAAAAAAATTAAATGAATTAAAAGAAGAAATTGAAAATATTAAAAACCCAAAAAAAGATAATTTAAAAAATAATAATTTATCAAATGAAACAAAATTTGTTGAAGAAGAAAAAAAAAAAGAAGAACATGAAAAAAAAATGATAAAAGAAAAGCATACATTGATTGAAAAAAATAAAACTATTATTGAAAATTTAAATAAAGAAGTAGAAAAAGCAAGAAGTTCAAAAAAAGAAATGGAAAATGAAATAAGTAAATTATATGATTCTTTATCTTCAAAATTTAAAGAAAGTCAAGAACTAGAAAAAGAATTAGAAATTGCAAAAGAAAATAGGAAAAAAGCAACAGTTGAAATGATGAAAAATAATATAAATTAATAATTTGTTTTTATTTTTTGAACTACAATAAATAATGTAAAATAGTATAAATATATCATTTACTATTAAATTTTTTTAATTCAATAAAATGCAAAAAAATATTAATTTGATTAAATAATTTTAATTATATTTTAAACAAGGAAAAATGAACACATCATATAAATCTTATTTATTAATATTTTTATGTATCATACCATTAATATTTAGTCAAGGAATAAATGGACAAAATAAAAATATTAATATTATTATAGAATATTTAAAAAAATTATCATTTATAATTGAAGGAATAACAACTAAAATTTTATCAAAAATAATACTTGATCTTCATTTACATGAACCATATGATTTTGGTGCTTTTTTTATTTTAGGATGTATTTTTAAAATAATATTTGTATTAATATCTTCTTTATTTAAAAAAAAAGATAATTTTATTTATAATACTCCTGATAATGCAGAATCTTTATATTATATTATTAAACAATTAAATCAATTAAGTGAAAAAATGAATAAAGAATCTGAAATTAATCCTTTTAATGATAATAATGATAATATTAATGAAAATAATGATGAAAATTGTGATAAAATAAATAATGTTATTAATTCTTCTATTTCAAAATTAGAAAATAGTATTATTTCAATTGAAAATGAAATTAAGAAAAATCAAAAAAAAAATGAAGAAATATTAAAAACTATAGAACAATGTCAACAAGAAATAAAAGATTCATTTACTCCTCAATAAAATTTTAAATAATAATATAGGAAATTTAATTAACATAAAAAAAGAAATAAAACTTAAAAACTCATTAAAAAAACTTATTTTAAAAGTTATAAATAAAAAAAATTTATAATAACAAAAAAAAACCCAAAAAAAAATTAAAAAAAAATATTATTTTTCCTTAAAAAAAAAGACCAATATAAAAAAACTTAACAATCATAATCTTAACTATCAATATCAGGAATAACAAAAATACAAGTTGAAACAGAAGGATTTCCATTTGCCCAAATAACATAAGCATCATCATCAATTTTTCCTTTCCACAAATCATAATTAGTAGAATTTCCAATTTTTTCTTTTAAAATAGTATCTCCATCATTACAAACCCAATTTTCATTTGTATTTAAAATTTTATGTCCTCCCTTTTGACTATAATAATCAATAGTAACTGCTAAACCAACTGGATTTTCAGCATCAATTTCTTCAAAATTATTTTCTTCTCCTTTATTCTTATTTAAAAATTCTAAAATTGATTTTTTTTCTTTTTGAATAAAAATACCAAAATTTGGAATAAATCTTCCAAAAGAAAAACCTGTTTTTTTACTTGTTGTTCCTTGTACTCTTCCATTATTTTTTACTATTCCATCAGAAATTACAAAACGTAATTCATCACCTTCAAATAATACAATATCTATTTCTTTTACTATTTTCCAGTTTGATTTATCAGGAAGAGTGTAAATTGGGAAATTATTTTCGTTTAAATATATTGCATCTAATGTATGATCTGCTCCTATATATATTTTTGAGTGGTGGAAAAATTTTGAAGAAGTTAAGGTGATTAGGATTAGAAATATGGATAAGATTTTCATTTTTTTTATTTTTTTAAAATTTATTTTTAATCGTTTTTTATTTTTTTATTTGTTAAATTTTTTTATAAATACTTAATTTGGATAATAAAGGATTTATTTTTGAATCAAATGGAAATAAATCACGATAATTAATTTGGTTTATTAAAATATGCAATATAAAAATAATTAAATGTTTTTTTGAAATATTAATTTGCAAATTAACATATGATTTTAATATTTTATTAAATTTTAAAATAAATTAATATTGGAAAATAAAGAATTAAATAATTAAAAATGAAACAATTAAGGAAAGTTTGAAATAATTAATTAAATTATATTTCAATTTTTTAAATCAAGATATTTATTAAAAACAAATAATAAATTATTTAATAATTATTTATTTTAAACAAAAAAATAGATTAAAAAACAAAAAGAAGGAAATAAATAAATTAATAAAAAAAATATAAAAGTAATAAATGAATGAAAAATATAAACAATGTACTCATATAATCTTCCAATAATATCAGAAATAAGTAACATTCAGATAATAACTCTTTTTTCCATTTTAAATATCTATCAAATTTGCTAAATCAGTAATCATTATTATTACTAGCATGATCTGCATATAGATAGATATACATATCTCTAAATTATTTTTCATATAAATAATCATAAATTATCATATAGATTTGAATAATTTCATTTTTGATAATGAAGAATTTTACCATTTTTGTTTTAAATATTTAATTATCTTATTACATATCATTTAATAATAATTTACAATTGGTTTTAATTTTTCCCTCATTTAGAATAATATATCATATAATTATTTGAAATGATTTAATTTCAATATTTAATTGTTTAATTATTATCTCAATTTATGTTAATATAAGAAAAATAATTTAATGAAAACCTTAAATTATAAGTTATTTTTTGATTAAAATGTTAAATGTGTTAAATGGAAAATGGTTAGATAAATACTATAATAATTGAATATCATTTTTTTCATTAAATTTGTTAATATTATAATTATGTTAATAATATATTTTATTATATTTCTTTTGAAAGAATGGGAATTATTTATAAAGGATTTTGTTCTATTTCCCTTATATGAATAAAATATAAATATACCTAGAATCTGATAATTTAATGAAATAGAATCTCAACCTTTAATATTCTTTAATAAAATATATATTATTTTTTATATGAATCTCCTTTTTTCTTTTTTTAAATTTATTTAACCTTTTTTAATAATTTATAATATTATGATAGTTTAAAATAACACATTTTTATTTTTTTCATAAACTTTCCATTATAATTTTTTAATATTTTGTTTTACAAATTTCATAAAAATTTAATAATAATTAAAGTTATATTTTTATAATTATTAAAAATTTATATATTTTTCATTATTTAAATTTCATATTAAACTTGATCTTTTACTATTTTTATAAGGGGTAAATATTATATTATTATTTTCTTCATATTCCTTTATTATATATGTAAAAATATTATTAGTGTTAGTTTTATTAATTATTTCTTGATCATTTTTAAGTAATTTTGATATTCTTTCCATTGTTGGAAAATATTCCTCCAAACTTAAATAAGATTTCATTATATCTGTATATGCACATAATAATTCATATACTTTATATTTTTTTAAATAAAAATAAGGTAAAATATAATCAATTAATGATATTCTCAATTTTTGAGGATATTGACTAGTTATTCTTTGATTTACAAATTTTAAAAATTTGCTATTATTAAATATATTTGGATAATTGATTTTATAATCATTATTATTTTGATTATTATTACATTTATTATTTTCTAAATTATTATTAATATTTATGTAATTTAACTTATTTTTACTATTTAAATTTATTTTCAATTTTTTTTCAATATTAATAAAATGTGATGCAGAATTAAAAAAGGGTTTAGGTAATGTTTCTTGTTTTACAAATTTTGAAATGTTACTTATTTGTTGATTTTGATAATCATTTATATTTTTTTTATAAATTAAATTATCTGTAATATCAACAATTAAACTTTTTTTTGAAAAATAATTTGTAATTGCATTACAAACAATAAAAATAAAATCAATACTACCTCCTATTTTACTAAAAATTTCTGTAATTTCTAAATAATCTCTTTTATAAATTATTGGATAATCTCCACATGAAATGGATATTTGAAGTATTCTAGAATATTCTAATTGATTAATTATTATTTTAGTATTATTATTATTTCTTCCAACAAAATCTAAATAAAGATGATCAAAAATAAAAGAAGAATATTGTTTTTGAGAAGTCAAAAAAACTCCTTGATCACTAATATATGTCATATTTGTGAAATAATATAAAAATTTTTTGAAAACAATTGGTGAAATTTGGAAATTTTCATTTCTAAAAATTTTTGATAAAGGATTTTTATAATTATAATGATCAATATTATTATATAAATAATGAATAGATAAAAAAGAATTATATAATAATTTATTGGCTTCTTCTATTATTTCAACATTTTGGCATTTAAAATCTGTACAAATCATAAAATAAATATTTAAACTATTATATTCATTTATTGAATCACCATATCTTCCATTAATAATTATACTTTGATTAGGTTTAATACATAAATATTTTGATAAATCATAATTTTTTTTCATTTCAGGATATTTATTTACATAAATAGATTCATTACACATTTCTAATTCAAGTCTTTTAAAATTAATGAAAGCATCTGAATTATTTATTGGTGTTAAGGTTTTTATAAAAACAGTTATATTATAATATTTTTGGGTCATTTCATATAATGAGGAATTTGAATCTAATAATCCAATCATTATTGGAATATTACTTAAATTTATTGTATGAGATGATTTACTATCACTTGAAATGATAATAGAAAATGATTTTTTCATTATTAATTGAATAAAATGATATAAAGTAAAATTTATTAAAAATAAAATCGACAACACACTTAAAATTATACCTAAAGTTGATGTATATCTACTTCTTTTTTTGTAATATAATCTAAATGGTGACCCATAAATATCTATTGAGTTAAAAAAAAATTTTATTTTTGAATTTTTTTCTTTTTCCATTTACAGTTCTTTTTTAAAATTTTATTTAATATATATAGTTATTATTAAGTTTATATAGGAAAATATAATAATAAATTTATTCTTATATGTATATAACATTTTGATCTTAAATAATAAAATAATATTATATATATATAATTATATAATTTTTATTAATTTACATTAATATATCGTATTTTACATTATTAATTGAATTTTTTAATTAACAATTAATAAAATAAGGAATTAATTAATTATATTTTCTATAACAAAAAACTTTCTACTATAAAGAATATAAATATATATTTTTGAAAGTTCAAAATATCAATCATAGAAAAAATTTTAGATGCTTTTATAAAATAAGAACACTCATGAATATAATCACTGAAGAGAAAAATATTAAAATAAATTATTTCATATGATAAAGAGCATTTATTCAGGATATAATAAAAAAATGTATTAAAATCTATAAAATGCTTTATTGAATAATAAAACAATGGATAAATAATTATAATAGAGATATTTTAGGTAATATTTATTTATATTTTTTTAATGAATGAATAAATAATTATTTTAATTATATTATTGTAGAATTAAATTGATTATATTTTATATTTTTTTTTAATAATTATTTTTATATATTAATTCTAAATTTAAATTTTATTATTTAATATATAAAATATTCATAAATCAATTAATTTTCTTAATATATAATTATTAGAAGAATTTCTCAATTAATAGAACATTCATATCACTTTAATACTTTATTTTTTAAAATTAATATACTCACTATAATATTTATATATTCTTAATTCAATAAACATTATTCAATCAAAAACTTAATCTTTTTTAGATAATTAGGCTCAAATATTAATAATTTAATCTATTTTAAATTAATTAATTTTATCAATAAAATCAATTTAAAACTTATCCATTATTAAAAAATATCTTTCAAATTTATATCATAAGCAATATTTTTTACATCAATTAATTCATTATTTTTCAATTTGAATGGCACAATATATTTAATTTAATATTTTCTTCTTTTTATTTAATCTTCTTACTTTTCTTTTTCTTCCTCATCTTCCTTTTATATATTTACTACTTCTATTGTTTTATATTATTATTCATCAACAAATTTTTATTATTTTCAAAATTCTTTAAATTTTCAAAACTGATTATTTTAATTATTGAATCATATAAAATATAATTTATAATATAATTTAATTGTTTTTTTCATATTTTTGGTTTTTCAAAATTAATTTTAATTATATATTTTAATATTTAAATAATTATTAGAAGGATTTTATTTAATTTGTATAAAATAAATACTTTATACATGTATTTAGTTAAAAAAAATAATAATAACGTAATAAATATGATAAAATATTAAAATAATAATAATAAGTTTGTGTTATCCACTAAAATGTCATAAATGTATTAAAAACAACATACTAAGTATATGCTAAACATAAAGATATTATAATGACAAAAATAACTCCAAATGAAAGATGTACTTGTAAAAATAGAAAATCAAAATATGAATCTAAAAACCAACATCAAATAATGATTCAAATAATATAAAAGAAATTAAATTAATTGATAAATTTAATAAAATAATTTAATAATTATTGATTTTTTGATATTTGATGTGGTCCATGTAAAAGCAA
>Ga0256407_10013165_pt1 | contig 11097 bp, 5 predicted proteins | sample RumenRJG_04DNA_FD_193489 | JGI IMG/M metagenome (GOLD analysis project Ga0256407, IMG submission 193489) | Bovine rumen microbial communities from Lethbridge, Alberta, Canada - RJG_04 | ecosystem: Host-associated > Mammals > Digestive system > Stomach > Rumen | place: Canada: Alberta | collected... | reverse complement strand
AGTTATTAATGGAAAATGGGGAAATGGAGAAGAAAGAAAAAGAAGATTAGAAAGTCAAGGATATAATTATAGAGAAATTCAAAATGAAGTTAATAGAATATTATATCATTAATATTTTTTATTTATCAATAGTAAATAAAAAAGATTTATTTTAACATTTAGATATTTTTTTATTAAGACAATGATTATCCAAGTTTAAAATATTTTCAAAATAAAAAATGTATAATTTCAAAATTTTTTTTTATTATATTAATCATTTTAAAAAAAAGTTAAATAATAATAAAAAATATTTTTAAATTCTTGAAGCAATTTTATCAAGAACTTTAATTTTTTCTCCAGTATCATTATCAAATATAATTTCATTATCAAAAACATCAACAACATCAGAAAATCTAATTTGATTATGTCCATAATAATCAATTAATTCAATTAAATAATCACTTTTTTCATCTATTTCATTATGATTATAAACTTCAATTCTTTGTATAATTTCTCTAAATCCTTCATCTGTAATTAATCCATGTTTTCCTTCATCAACTTTTCTAAAAATTTCTACTAAATTTGATAAATATTTTCTTCTTAAATGAACATTATATGTTATTAGTAAATTTAAATAGTCTTTATATAATATTTTTTTCCCTATTTGATTTAAAATTTCTATGTTATTTACTTTATTTTCAATGTATTCTTCTATTTTTCTTATAAATTTTTCTATTAATTTTGGATTGTTATTAAATAAAATATAAGATAAATTTTTCCATAAATTTTCATCTAAATAAATATTATTATTTATTATTCCTTCATATTTATTTTCATTTTCAATAAATTCTTTAATTAATTTTTTAACACTTTCTTTAATTTTATTTAAAATTTGAATTGAATTTTCATCAAGTTCATTTCTTAATAATAAACCAAATAAACAAATTTCACCATTTTCTTTAGAATATAATTTAATTCCATTATAAATATTAATTGTCCATTCAATAACTAATTTTTTTAAACCATATCTTGATTTTAAATAATTAAATAAATGTTGTTCTAATGTATATCTTGGATAATGATTTTGTAAATTTTTTGTATCAGAATAAGCTTTTGTTTTATATATATCATTTATTATTTCTAATAAGAAATTTTTTGCTAAAATTCTTGTTGGTCCTAATATTATTTTTTCATTATTATTTTCAAATAAAGATTTTATATCAAAATTATTTTTTTCATCATCTTCTTCAACAATTCTTGATTCTTTATAATTATTTTGTTTTTGCTCATTTCCTTTTATTAATTGATCTGCTTTTTTAAATAAATTTCCTGTTATTTTTTCATTATCTTTTTTTAATAATTTATTCATTTCTTCTAAATTTCTATTTTCATTTTTTAAATTTTTTATTAATAAATCATGTTCTTTTTTTTCTTTTTTAATTTCATTTAATTCAATATTCAAATTTTCTAATTCATTATTTAATTGTTTATTTTCATTTTTTAAATTTATTAAATTTTCATTTGAATTTGAATTATTCATTTCATTAATTATTTTATTTATTATATTTTCATTTTCACTTCTATGTTCTTCTATTTTATCTAAAGAAGCTAATAAAATTCCTGAATTATTAAATTTAGTAACATTTGTAATTTCTTTTAAAAGAGAATTAATTTTCCTATTTAAAAATGAATAAATTTCAAGTTTACTATGATATACATTTAATGAGTATAATAAATTTGAAATATTTAAATTTATCATATTATTGATAAAATCAATTTTATTTTTTAAAAAAGATTGAAATTCTTCACAAAATTTATTTAATTTATCAGGATATTTTGAATAATATTGTTTAATATTAGTGAATATTTCATTAAAATTAGAAATTTCAGATTGAAGTGATGCTTCTTTTACTTCTGGAATATCTAAATAACTATCATCATTTTGTATTTCATTTTCATTAATATTATCAATGTTATTATAATTTATATTATTAATATTTTTATCATCTTCATTTTCATCATTAATATTACTATTTTTTTTATTTATATTATTTATTAAGTTCGGTATTCCCTTTTTCTCCATTTTTAACTAAAAATTACAATTTATAATTAATAAATTTATTTTGACTTATATTTTTATTTTTTTAAAATTATATAAAATGAAAAAAAAATCTTTTTATTTTTATAAAATTTAGATAAAGATATTTAATTAAAAATAATAATTTTCTTATTCAAATTATTCAAATAAAAAAATTTAATAAAAATATTATCTTTTCTCTAGTATAATTTTATAATAATTTTTATTTAATACAGTATAAAATTTCAAATAATTATTTTTTATTACCATTAATTCCATATTCCATATTTAAAGTATTAATCCCATTTATATTATTTTTATTTTTTCCATTTCCCTTATTAATAATATTTTTACCAGGTGACTTACTCGGATTATTTTTTCTATAATTAGAGTTTCCAACAACAGGATTTTTAATTAAATTATTATTATTAATATTATTATTATTATTATTATTATTATAAGTATTATAATTATAATTAATTCTAGAATTCTTTAACTTATCAATATTAACACTTTTCATTAAATTTATTTTTATTTGTTCAATATATTCATCATTTTGTATATTTGTAGGTCTAATATTACTAAAAGAATTGACTGAATTTTCTTGTTGAGTACTTTTATTATTATAATAACTACTCAATTGAAAATCATGTTCATTTTTTAATTGATTTGTTGTACTACTTTCACTTAAACCAATATATTGTTGAGGAAGATTTAAATCTTTTAAATTATATTGTGTTGCTTCTTCTATATAATTAAAATTACCAATATTTGAATTTTTATATCCTGGATTAATATTTGAAGTATATAAAGAAAATGAATCTCTTTTAGCAATTTCATTTTTCATTTTTTTAACATTTGAATGATTATGAATATTTTTTTTCATATTTTTATCTTCTTCTTTATTATTTTGAATTTTCTTTTTAATATTAGAAACAAAATTATAAATAACAGTTCTTGGAGAAAATCTATTTAATCTATTCCATTTTTTAATCATATAATTAGGAATTTCTTCTTCAGTATATAAACTTTCTTTAATAGGTGGGGTATCAACATCATAATTAATATTTAAAGGGCTTTTTTTACTAACAGTCTTATAATTATTTTTATAATTTTCCTGTCCAGAAATATTAACTTTATTAATTTCTAAATTAACTTCTTGTCCTTGTTTATCATAAAAATTAAATGAATCAATAGGTTCAATTGAATTAATAACAGTACTTTCAAACATATTTTTCATTTTATAAAGAATACTAAAATTAAATTTTTCAATATAATAAAAAGCATTATTTTCATATTGTGTACCAAAAGAATTTAAATTAGTATTTTTTTTAAAGCTAATAGAATCATTATAAGCAGTTTCCATACTATAAACTTTAGGTTTAATTTCTAAAGTTTGTGGAATTGGTTCATCATCACCATCTCTAAAAGTTAATTTATCTCCTTCTTCATTACGAATATATTCTATATTCTCTAAAAATTCAGGTTCATTTGATCTATTCCAAATATAACTTATATCTTTTTTTGTTAATGTATACATTATTTCTTTTTGAGTTTTTCCAATTTGGATTTCATAATCTATATTATTTGTTGAATTTACTGAATAAAATATACTTTTTCCTTTATTTATTATATCTAAATTTATTGGGTTTTCTATTTCTGTCATTTTATCCCATATTCTTCTTTCATATTCTCTATCAAATGAAAAGAAATTTCCAAATGTTATTCTATATAATAATGTTCTATCTATTTTATCAAATGATAAATCTATTTTTGAATCTTCATCAAATAATATTTTTCTATTAAAACAAAAGGGATCATTATCTATTTTAAATGAATTTTTTTGAATTAAATATGATTCTTTTTTAATTTTATCTATTTCAATTTCAATATTTTGTTTAATTATTTTATTTGATTCTTCCCATCCATAAGTTTGACATCCAGTTGAATATAATAAATATGAAGGTTTTAATTTGAAACTTTCTACATTTTGGATTTTAAATTTAGGAAGTTTTTTTTTATTTGGAATATAGGAATTTTCATCTAAATTATCTGGAACACATTCTTCAATCCATAAATCTGCAATTTGTCTTTTTAACATATTTTGTTTATTTTTTAATAAATTATTACTTGATTTTAATTTAAAAGTATTAGCAATAATTTTTTGTCCTAAATCAGCATAATTTGTTTTATATTCTTTAGTCATTTTAATTGGTTTAACTTTTCTTGGTTTAATAATTTTTCTTTTTAAATAATATAATTCTAAATTAAGTAAATCAATATCATAATTATTTCTCAAATTTTTATTTCTTCTATAATAAATAGTATCTAAACTTTTACTTCTATGAAATAAATCAACAATTCCTCCATTATTAAAATTTTGTTTATCTTTAATAACATGAATAAATTTTCTTACATTTCTTTGAATTTTAATAATACAATTTTTAATATAAGTCATATATAATTTTTGATTACGAGGATCATTTTCATTTGTTCCATATTGTTTTAAAGAAGGAAAAGTAACAATTCCACCTCTTGGTAATTTTGTATAACAAAATGAAATATAATTACTTTTATCATTAAAAGGTATTTTTGTAAATAAATTTGATATTGTTGGACTTATTATTTTATTTTCTGTTTTATTTATATTTATTTCATTTTTATTTGAAAAAATTAAATCTTGGTCATTTTGAAAATATTTTTGAGTTAATGTTTGATTTGATGGTGATAAAGGAGTTTGATTTTTAGATATTTGAGAATTACTTATTTCTAATGAATTGTTTGATAATTGAAGATTTATTGGTGTTGATTGTTCAAATGACATTTTTATTTTTATTTTTTTTTCTTAATGCAATAAATATTATGTATTGTAATTTTTTTTATAATTTAATTTTTTAAAATTTAAATTTTTAATTAAACATGAATAAAACTTTTATAAGAATAAAATTTTCAATTTTATGATATGTAAATATGGAAAATAGATTCAAAGAATTTAAATATATTTTAATTTTAATCAAAATATATTTTTAAATTTAATATTATGAAGTGATTTATATTTAAATTTCTTTTAGTTTTTTATTTGGATTTTCTTTTCATTATTCTTATAGATTAAAAATTTGATAATAATATATTTAATTCACTTTTTTAGATGTTTTATAATTAGTTTTTTATCATAATTATATATAAAAAAAATATTTAAGTTTATTAATTTGAAACATTATTTAAATTATTTTTTAAACATAATATTATAATAATATTTATTTTCAAAAGTGTAATTAATAAATAAACTAAATTTTAAAATTCATTAAATTAATATTTTGGTCTAATCGATATTTTATGCTTTAATAAAATTTTCAATGGTAATAATAAGTATTAAACAAATTTTATTATTATTCTTTATTCAATTTTATAAGAATTATTATTAAAAAGATTAAATAATAAAAATCTAGTTTTGTTAAATTTTTTATTTAATTAATTTTTTTTATAAATTTTTTATCATATATAAATCATTCAAATTAAATTATATTTAATTAAAAAATGAAAACACTTTTAATCAAAAGAAAGCTTTTTAATTCAATAATAAATCCTTCAAAACAAACATTTCTATTTCTTAATAATAATTTTTCATGTCAAATTTGTAGTGAAATACCAAATAATCCAATAATTCTTAAATGTCAACATATAATATGTGATAATTGTTTATTTAAAAATCAAAAAATAAAAAGTAATTATGCAATATGCCCTTTCTGTAGTTCTATTTATGAAATTAATAATTCAGATAATTTAAAACTTAAATTATTAATAAATAATATTAAAGAAATGGATGATATAGAATTTAATATTAAATTTGGAAATTTCATTTTTGATAATAAATTTTATAATAAAATAGAATTATTTAAATATTTAATTAATGTAAGAGATTATGAAAGTAAAAAAAAAATTGAAAATCTTAAAATTAAAAATCAATTATCTTTCTGTTTAGAATTTCAAAGAAAAAGAAAATTTTCTGAAATTCAAAATTGTTATTTTAATTTTAATTTTAATAGAAAAATGAAGGTTCCTTATCTAAATAATAATAAAGTAATTTGATATAAGCTTTATAAATCTAAATTATGAGTTTATTTATAATATATAAATATTTAATATTATTGAATTTATATATATAACTCATTTTAATTTTTTAATTATTAAAATAGTTAATATTTATTTAGTATTTAATTTATAAAAAATTACCATTTCAAATCACTCATAGAATATTCAACAGCTTTAAAATTTTGTTTCAAAGAATTTTCTTCAACTTGAATATTTAATAAATCATTAATTTTATATTCAGTATTTTTAAATGAAATGATATTAGTATCATTTTTTAATCTTTCACTAATTAATTTTAATAATTCCCTATTTTGATTATTTTCTTTTATTTGTCCCCCTCCATTAACACAACCTCCTGGACAAGCCATTAATTCAATATAATCATAATCTAATTTATTTCTTTTTATATTTCTTACAATATTTTGAATATTCCTAAATCCATATGCAATACATAATTTTTTATATATTTCATTTTTTGAATTATCTTTATAAATTATTATTTCTTTTATATCTTTATTTTTTCCATCTTTTCTTTCTATTATATAATTATTATTTTCTTCTTCAATTTTAGATAAAATAAATTCACAATAAGCATTTGATGAAAAATTAATTTTAGTATGATATTCATTTTCTAATTTATAATCTTTATAATTTTTTTCCAAATATAATTTAAATTCAGATAAATTATTAGAATTATAATTATTCATTAATTTTTTAAATTCACTAAAATTAACTTTTACATTTTTAATATCATTATAATTGAAATCTTTAAAAACTTTATCAATTTCATCACATAATTCAATAGTACTAATAACACAATTAATTTCATCTTTATTTCTAACTGATTCAATTTTCTTATCAAAACATGGCATAATAGAAGAAATAAAATAACTATCATCATTTCCAAATTTTTCTTTTAAAATACTTCTAATTAAAATTGCAAAAATTTGTTGAGGACTTTTAATTTTACTCATATATTTAAAAGCATTATTCCCAACTTTTTTTTCAGCATAACAAATCCATCCTGGACATTCTGAAGTAATAATACAATTATTTTCATTTTTAAATTCTTTATAACATAAATTTAAAGTATATAAAATAAATTCATCTAATTTAAATAATAAATCAATATTTAATATTTTTGTTATTATTTTTATTATTTTTTCTTCATTTATGGAATATTTATATGATAAAGATTCTAAACTTTGTTGAGATAAACATAATATATTTAATTTATTTTTTGAAAGAGAATAAAATTTATTTAATGAATGTTCTTCTATTAATATTGTTTCTGCTGATGTAATACAACCATTACATGCTAAACAATCAATTAAATTTATTTTTGTTGAATCTGATTTATTATCTGTTAATATTGGTTTAACACATGATTGACTTGGATTTATAAAATCATTAATATCTGCAATTTGTACTACTCCGCTAAACATTTAAAATATAATTATTGTTTAAATTTTATATATAATTATTTTTGTTAAATTAATTTATTTTATATAATTAAATATAAATACATTTTTTATTTTTTATAAAATAATTAATTTGAAATTAATAATATTATCATAATTATTTGAAAATATTTGATTTTTCATATATATTGTCTATTATTTTTATTTAATAATAGGTAATATCAGCATCAGTTATTCATTTATAATTCTTAAGACATTTAATCCTACTACATTTTCAGCTGATTCAATTGTTTCTTATCTTTGTAATTCATTAAAATTGCTGGAACTTTTTATATTACATTATTAATTATTGAATTTGTGTATTTTTCTCAAATTTCTTTTAAATATTTTATTATTAAAGATGAGATGAATACTAGATAAAATTTTTCTATTTTGTTTTTAATTTTATTTTTTTTAATAAAATTTAACAAACATAAATGTTTTTGATTTTTAATAAATTTTGTTTTATATTTTTGTATTGTTTATAAATTAACTTATAGTATATTTTAATATTTTTAATTTTATTATATTTATTTTTTATTTAATATTCAAAAATTAGGAATTTGTATTGTTACAAATATTTATAATCTATTTATATATTTTTTAAAATTAAATTATAATTTATTTAAATACAACTGTTTTTTTATTCAACTTTTTGCATTCTATAAAAACAATTTTCAATAATAATTATTTTTCAAATATTATATAAATTGTAAAAAAAATAAAATGTCAATATTCCGAAAAAATAAAGAAGAAAAAAAATCAAAATTTTTTATACGTGAATATAAAATAATAAAGCAAATAGGTGAGGGAACATACGCAACAATATATAAAGTTCAAAAAGACAATTCAAATGAAATTTATGTATTAAAACAAATTCACATAACAGATGAAGACTTAAATGATACTCAAAGTTTAAATGATATAAAAAATGAATCATTAATATTATCAAAAATCCATTCACCATACATAGTAAAATTTTATGATAGTTTTTTTCATAAAAATTGTTTAAATATAATAACAGAATATTGTTCTGCAGGTGACTTATGTGATTATCTTCAAATATATATTTCACATAAAAAAAAAATGAGTGAAAAATTAATTTGGAAATTATTTATTCAAATTTGTTTAGGTTTATATTATTTACATCAACATAAAATTTTACATAGAGATATTAAAACAAAAAATATTTTTTTAAATGAAGATTTTACTATTAAAATAGGAGATTTGGGTATTGCAAAAATATTAGAAAATACATCTTCTTATGCACATACTTTTATTGGGACTCCTTATTATTTATCTCCAGAATTATGTAAAGATTTACCTTATAATGATAAAAGTGATGTTTGGTCTTTGGGATGTGTACTTTATGAAATGGTTACTTTAAGACATCCTTTTGAAGGAAAAACTAAAGTTGAAATTTATGAAAAGATTATTAATAGTAATTATGAAGGTATTGATAAACATTATTCACTTGAATTAAGAAGAATTATTGATTTACTTTTAATAAAAGATGAAAAAAAAAGACCAAAAATAAGTGAAATTTTATCCTTGAATATTATTAAAGAAAAAGCAAGAGAAAGTGGGATTAAAGTTCCTGATATTAAATTAAAAAATTCAAGTAGAAGTAATCATAATCATCATAGTAATAATCATCGAAATAATCATAATTTTAATACTAATAATATTTCAAATACAAATAATAGTAATAATAATAGTAAAAATAATTTTAATAATAATAGTAAAAATAATTTTAATAGTAATAATAATAGTAAAAATAATTTTAATAATAATAATAATTATGGAAGTAATTGCAGTAGTGGAAATTTTAATAATAATGTTAATGAAAGTGTAAATAAAGAGAATAATCAAAAAAAAATTAAAATTTCCTCTGTAGAGGTTAATTATTTTAAGTATAAAAATGAAAAAAATAATGAAAATAAAGAAAAGAAACAAAATATACAAGTAGAGAATTCTGGAAAAAACATTTCTAAAATGATTGATATTTCTTCAATTTTAAAACAAAGTCAAGATAAAATATTAAATATGTTATCTAAAAGAAAGAATAATAGTAAAGAAAGTTTTCTTAAAGATAATAAAGAAATTTATAATTATAATAATAGGAATAATGAAAGAATTCAAGATGTGAATATAAATAATCAAGAACAAATGAATTTAAATAAAAATTCCAGTAATAATAATAAAAGAGCAATTTCAGGAAATTCATCAAAAAGAAATTATATAAGTAGTCAATATTATGAAAATAATTCAAAAAGAAATGAAAAAAGTTATGATAAAAATATTGTAATTAATGAAATTATTAATCAAAACTCAAGGAATGAAAATTCTGAATATTATAATAGTTATAATTCAAATTCAAATATTAATAATAATAATAATAATAATTATTCAAATAAATATATTCAAAATAATAATAAATATCCAAATCAAAATATTCAAAATAATAATAATAACTTTAATCAAAACATTCAAAATAATAATAATAGATATTTAAATAATAATTTAAATGAACTTAATAAAAAAAATCACATGAATCATATAATAAATTATAATAATAATATTAAAATCCAAACAAATTCAAATAATAATAAAATAAGAAAATATTTAACAGATTCCAAAGAGAAAGAAATAAATAAAAGTAATGAAAATTCAAATAATGAAATAAATTCATCTATAAAAAATGTATCAAATATTAATATAAGTAATGGACATGGAAAAGATAAACTTCAAAATCAAAAAATTCCTTTAATTATAAATTTAGATGATAAAAAAAAATCAAATGTACATGAAATAATAAAAAAAATAAAACAAAATCCAATAAAAAGGAATATAGAAATAAATAATCAACAAATAAAAAATAAATCAAATGTAAAAATTGAAGAAATAATTTCACAAAAAAATGATTCAAATAATTTTACTTTAACAGAAAATAAAGATATGTTACTTTTTAATACAAATGCATCTGATAAAAGTAATATGAAAATGAATGAAGAAAAAGTAAAAGTTTTTAATGCAAATGATACTTTAATAAATAAAACTGAAAGTCAATTAAAAAAAGATACAATTAGTTTATTAAATTTAAAAAAAAAATATTTAAGTTTATTAAATGAAAGTAAAAATGATATGATTGAAATATCAAATGAAGTTTTTGAAAATGTTTTTAAGATTTATAAAAAATTAGATTCTAATCCAGATAATATTGATAAAATATATGATGAAATTCAAAATTATATGATTGAAAAAATTCCTCAAAGTAATGATAATGAAAATAATTTATATAAAAAATTTAATAAAGCATTTTCAAATTATATTTTTTATGAAATTGAATTAAAAGATATCGATAAAAAAATAGAAAAAAGAAAAAAAAATTCAAAATGGTATATTAATTAACCAAAAAAAATTTTTTTTGTTATTGCAATTATATAAATAAATAAATATATAAATAAATAAAAATTTTTTTAATCATAT
>Ga0256407_10013164_pt1 | contig 11099 bp, 15 predicted proteins | sample RumenRJG_04DNA_FD_193489 | JGI IMG/M metagenome (GOLD analysis project Ga0256407, IMG submission 193489) | Bovine rumen microbial communities from Lethbridge, Alberta, Canada - RJG_04 | ecosystem: Host-associated > Mammals > Digestive system > Stomach > Rumen | place: Canada: Alberta... | reverse complement strand
TTAAGTACTTGTTCAAGCAGATCGCCTTTATATCCAAGAAGAACAATAATCTCGTCCTCAGGTGTAAATTTTTCAATGATGTATGAAATAACAGGCTTAGGACCCAATGTGCACATAGCCTTGTTATAATTCTTTGTGAAAACATCAAGGCGGGAACCAAGTCCAGCCGCTGGAATAACTACTGTCTTTCGCATCCTAAAGATTCCTTAATTCTATTAACATTATAATTAATCATTTCTTCTCTTATCATATCTTTTGTTTCATTATCAATCTTGAACATTGTTGATGAACCGCAAACAAGAGTTCCATTATTATTTAGTTCCCTATAATCTTTAATTGTATTGAAGTTGACAGACCCATCAACAAAGTAATGTTTTTGGTTAGGACAAGCTCCAATTTTCTGCTTTACAATCATAGGATAAGAATTTGTTCCAAGAACACCTGGAGAAATTCCCATGAACATCACACCGTCAAATAATTGAAATTGTGCTGGGTCAAACTGTGTTGTCAAATTCAAAGCAAGACCAACTTTTACATTAGGCCAATTTTTTCTTATCTTCTGAAGTGTGCGAACTGGGTCAATAACTGCTTCCATATGAAAGACAACCCAATCAGAATACGGAGCAATAACATCAACCGCGGTGAATGGATCATCAATCATCAGGTGTGAATCAATATGAACTTGTGGAAATGTCTTCCTAACATCCCTAATAAGTTCAGGTGAAATACCTAAGCGAGGAAAACGATGGAGGTCCATAAAATCAGCATGAAACCAGCTGAATCTTGGGTCATCACCCGCTGCATCAAGAATCATGCTAATGTCCTTTTCAACATTAGCCATGTTCATACAAATCAAAGAAGTACTAATATTCATATAAAACTTTATACCTTTTCTTTATAATCATTTCTTACATCAAAAAGATTGTCTTTAGAATTATGACACTTTGGACATTCTTTATGTAATATTTGTAGGGTAGTTCCGTCAAAATCTCGCATCCCAGGTGTCTGCCACTTTGCTTTACATTCTGAACATTCACCCACATAGAAAACAGATCTTTTCATTTTATACCTTCAAATCATTCACAAATGTTATGTCTAAAGCTCATCGTGTTATTGTCTTCATTCAATTTTTCCATCAATTTCAATGAAACTAAATCAAAGAAAATGAAGGCAGATTGTTCATTCAAAGTTGTCATTGGTTGAATTGAAGTAATCTTGTCTGGAGAATTTTCAGAGTTCAAACCGTTATTACATCCTTTGAATTTAAGAACAGTATCAGAAAGTTGAGCAAGAGGCGACTTATCATCACCTGTAATTGAAACAATATGTGACCCAGCTTTCTCTTTTACAATCTCTGCTAATTTGACGACAGTTTGTGTCTTTCCAGAACCAGATGCAAACATAAAGACATCATTGGGTCCAAGATGTGGAATTGTTGTATCATTATACCAGTAAGCATGATAGCCTAAATGAATCAGTCTCATAATGAATGCACGAATTCCATAACCCATTCTTCCTGCGCCGAATGCAACGATATTAGTGCATCTTTTATGAGACAAAAACTCGACAAATTCATCAATTTTCCGTTCATCAAATGAACTTAATGATTCGTCAAGTTCAGCAAGAACCTTTTCTTTATATTCTTTATATGTCATTTCTTTTACCTTATTAATTTGTTGTCATACCTAAAAGTTGTTCAGGTGTCATGTTAAACCATTTCCAAGCAAGATAGAAAACTGCATCAGCAACAGCTCTATTTCCACCGCCTTTTGGTGTAATATAGTCAGCATACTTTTTTGCTAAGAATGAAGAATCTGATGTGCAGATTCCAATATCAACGCCTTTAAGAATCGGAGCATCTTGAAAAGAGTCTCCCATATAAGCAACTTGTGTTCCCTTGCAGTTCTGCTTAATCCACTTAAGCCTTTCACTAGATTTGACACAAGTAAGTTCAAAACCCATATCATTTATGCGTTTTTCAGTAATCTTAAAACCACGATGGTCTGCTGAACAAATAATAATATTTACATAATCCTGAATTAATTTCAATGCATCAGAATCATCAGGTCCAAAAACCTTTTCACATTTGCCTTTAGAATTATAGTGATAAGTCCCATCAGTAAATACGCCATCACAATCTAAAACAAACGAATATTTCTTTTTTGATGTTTTCATAACATTTAACCTTTTGTTAAAAATCTAACAAAGTATATATGATAATTCAATTTGAGCAAAAAATTTCCAAGTCAGATAAGAATTTCCTTTCATAATTCAAATATAGTTAAAATTATCCTCCGTTTAATGAGACGAGAACTTTCCCAGCCGCTCACAGAATATTTCACTGGTGTCGCTTTTATCATCGGAGGATAATTTTATTGTTAAAATATAAAAAATTTTTGAAAATTGTCAACCCTTTTCTAATCTTTCTTAAGTATTTCGTCAAACACTTCATGTATGTATTCATGGGTAAAATACTTAGGTTTCAAAGCATCATAGCAGTCTTTTAGTAATACACGATAGTCTTCAGGACTACTATTAAGATGATCTATCTTCATCCACAGTTCTTCAGGTGTCTCAACCTTTACATAATCTGGAATGTCTTTATAGTAATTGTCTGTATCATAAGCATTCTTGTCCCAGAAAGGAATGATTCCATAATAAAGCATAGAATATACCTTCTGAGTAACGAAATTTGTTGTTGACTTATCAGCAGGAACAACGAATGTATACTTTGTTCTCCACATCACATCTTCCATTTCTGTCATACCACGCTTGACAAAGTTCTTCTCAAGACCATAAGACTTAACCTTCTCAGCAAGTTTTCCCCAGTCCCACTTACCATAGACTTTCTGTTTTGGACGGTATGGAAAAAGCCATTTTGTTATATAGTCAAGTCTAAATAATGAACCATTCAATGTCATCGTAAACTCAATGTCTTTTCTATACTGTTCAAATGGATTAATGTTTATCTCATCAGGATTAGTAAAATCAACACGGTCTTTACCTAACAACCAGAATCTTTCAATACCTGATTGAATCATCGGAGTTTCTTGAATTTTTCTATCTTCTAGGTTAGTATAATATCTTGTCTTATCAGTTGTGTTACACTGTCCGAAGATCTTTACAGGTGGCTTCATGTCAGCGACTATCTTGTTTATTTGTCTAGGGTCTATCACCATAAGATATAAAGGAATGTTGAGGTCATTCGCCATGACAAGCGAGTGCGCCATAGCCCTTTGTGAAACCAGGGTCTTCAAGGGCGTTCCCTTGACCTCTGAAATGTACCCTTCTCCCCAATGACAGACAGTGAATGTCTGATCATAAAGATACAGTGCTAAATCAAAGTTAAGATTATTTTTCTTACAGTAGTCAACCGCGGCCTGATAGAAGTACTTATGACCAGGAACTGGTTCTCTATTGGAAGGATCATATCCATTTGCCTTTGCGAATGCTTTTATAGGCGTGTAGAGGTCCTTCAAATTTGTTGGTATATCAATATCAGTCTTTGACAAATCGGAGGCTCCAATGTAATAGAATGTATGTTCCGGGTAAGATTCTGTAATATACCTAAACATTTTCGCATTTACATCCTCTCCTCCATACATTCGTTCAACATCAGAAAAAGATCCAAATCTAGCCGTCATAAACTTCGTAATCAATATATTCATATACTTTCCTTCAAAACTTATAAGTTATTTATAAGACTAATTTCATAGGTATAAATAACCAAAAGGAGTAAGAATATGGCAAAGATAGCAATTTCAGTATGTGGCGGAGGTGCACTTGGCATTGGACCTCTTCAGTTTATGTGCAGGCTTGAACAAGACCTTGGCAAGAAGTTAACTAATCAGTCAATCGCATTTGCAGGTACATCAACTGGTGCTATCATTGCAAGTTGCTTAGCAGAAGGCATGAGTGCTCATGACATATTTGATCTCTATAAAAACAATCTAAAGAAGATCTTTACTAAGTATTCTCTCATTAAGCGTCTTAAACCAAGCTGTCCGACATACGACAACAGCAATCTTAAAAAACTGCTTCAAAGCAAACTGAAAGGCAAAATATCTGATTGGACTAAGCCGATATTCATTCCTGTTACATGCATGAATGGCACAAGCGTTGAAAAAGTTTGGGATCTTGATGACAATGAAGATAAATGGTTCTGTACATTGACAAGTACTGCAGCACCAACATACTTTGATGTAATCGAGAAAGATGGCAAATCATATTGTGATGGCGGTTTGCATTCCAACGATCCTATTATGTGTCTTCAGGCTGGTTTGAAAAAGAAGTCGCCAAACATCAAGTACAAGATTCTTAGTTTCAATACTGGTATGGATGTACCTAATAAAGACAAAGGAAACAAGTCACTTGTAGGTTGGGGTGAATATATCTTAGAGAATTGGGTTGCTCGTTCTGGTATGTCTAATTACTTTGAAGCATGTGCCAATCTTGGTGAAAAGAATGTATTCAGAGCTTCACCTAAAATTGATAAGCCTATCAAGATGGATGATGTTTCTGACAAGACAATTCAAAAAGTAATTGATATTTGGGACAAGTACTATGATTCAGTTAGAACAAAGGTTCTAGCATTTATTAAAGAATAGATTATGGAAAAACAAAATAAAAAGACACTATACCAAATAATTTCGGACCTGCTTGATGCAGATCCTATCGAAATTATTACTTGGCTTTTAACGATGTTAGGTCTTTTGGCTATAGGAATAACTATAGCCTATGGGACTTACTGCATCATTAATTAGTTTTTTCACGCCATCGTCCACAAGTTAAAAATTCTGGACAGCAATGTAGATATTCACATTGTGGAACTAAGAAATCCTTAAATTCAGGATTAGTCTTCAATACTTCTTTAACAATCATTCGCATGATTTTTTGAGTAGTTGCATCAGCTTTACCACAAAGACGCTTCCTTGCCATGAACATCAATTCTTGTGCATTGATATACATTATATGTGTCACTGGAGCATTCTGTGGTGCTGACTCTCTATCATATTTTTCTTGTCTGTCATTTCTTTGCGACTGAACAAAATGTTCAACGCCTAACTTATGTCTAACGAAATGAACAGAATTACAGTATGGAATTTCCATCTTAATTATAAAAGTCAATGTTCTAATAGGAGAATGCTCAGATCTTAAATACTTCTTTTTCAACTCAATTGAAGTATCTTTATCCATTGCATAATCTTTACCAATAGTATTAAGTGCTAACTTTTTAACCCACTGCCAATCTTCTTCAGTCGGATATCTTAATACTTCAACTTTCATTTCGCTTTCTTGCATTTTTGTTCTCTCTTCATTCGTTTGTTCTTTTCAGTCTCAACAAGGAATTCCTCATACAACTCAACAATCATATCTGTTCGTTTCTTTTGCTTAAAAAGAAGTATGCTGACATGAACAACTAACGCAACTGATATTGCTATGATTATGATTAATGAGACCATATGTTATCCTCACATTTTTTGTTGTTGACATGCAGTTTCTAGATACGGATATGTATCAACAATCTTATCAAGTATTAAGTTATGAATCTTCTTATAAGTTTCATTTTTTCCAAATTTTTTATCAATCTCGTTGAGAACATTATCATAATTTGTAAGGGCATGTTTAATGTAATCAATTTCCCATCTATTAAGAATAGGTCTTGTTAATCTATATTCATCAATAGGTGTATTGATTTCATCAAGCATTGCAGCACGATAATTCAAAACCTGCTGCCTTGCATAAATTGTTCTCTTTCTTAATGTCTCTTCATCAAAATGCGGTATATTTACTATGTTTATTTTATTCTTAAACAGTTCAAAATTTTCATCTATCTTTTCTTCAACAACCGGTTCCTCTTCTTTTGGTTCTTCTTCAATGACTTCAAAATAAGATTGTTCTGGTGGTAATATAACTTCTTCTGGTTCGGGTTCAGGCGTTGTTATTTCTTCAATTTGTTCTTCCTTTTTATCTTTATTATCATATCTAATTTTTAAGAACATCAAAATAACAATTAATGTAAGCGCTATCCCATAATTGAAATATTGTGGATATTGCCAGTAACCAGTTACATAATTAGTATAGAAAATATAAATGGCGGAAAATACATTTCCAAGTATTGATAGAATTATAAAAAATAGGCTTATGTCTTTTGTTGATTTTGTTCTAATTGCTTTTATAACCTGAGGTGCTGAACATACCGCGAATGAAATTGCTCCACAAATACCACAGATCCAACATAAAGTTCCGATCATACATCTCCTATATAATATGAATTAACAGGTATAGACAACCAACAACCAAACAGGTTGCACCAAGAACTAAATAATAAGGTTTCATATTTACCTACTTATTTGAACGATCTACTACAATTAAAACAACGAATGCTATAACTGCACCAATTGGGATTAAGATTTCCATTTATGGCTCCTGGGTATCTGTTACTGGTGCTATATCAGTATTCACATCATCTACTGAACTAGAAGATTCTTCAGCTATGCCAGAAGAGATTTCATCACTTGAACTTGATTCAGGTTCAGTTTGTGCAGAAGAAGATTCTTCAACAGTTTCAGATGATTCAGGAATAACTTCATCTTGTTCAACTGGTAAAGCTGCTGGTTGATAAGATTCATTGCAACCTGCAATTCTATCCATCAAACCTTGGATTCCTTTTGTGCACATCTGTGTAGAATGGCAAATATCAATTCTGCACAATGACACTTTTGACCAAGCATTATATTCATCCTTGTTGCTTGGCACCGTCAATACTTTGCATGTATTGAAACAATATGTATCATCGCCAAAACCATTCTTTTTGGCTAAGTTAATTTCAGACTGCAGCTGGGCAGAAGTCAATGCTTTTTCATATTCCCATTGGTCAGTATCTTTAGCTTCTGTTGTATCACAGCCGATAAAAAATACACAACCAATCGTAAAGAATGCAGCACAAAGCATTAGAAATATTTTTTCTATCATTATTTTATCTCCTTTCCGTTTGTTGTAAATTTCTTATCATTATTAAAAATAATAACTCGATTTTCAAATTTATCAAAGTATGATCTTGTAACTGTATCTTTTGGCATAGGAGATAAAACGTTCTTAGGTAAAACTTCAGCCATAGCATTCTCAGGGAAATGCACTTCAATTACTTCGGGTTCAGATTCAAATACATTAGCAGCACTCTTTGGTAAAGAATTTACATCACCAACGAATTCAAGCAATACTCTAAATGGATAAACATATGCTTTAGTTCCCATTTTAACGAATTGACCAGCATGCCACTGTTTGCCATCTAATACTGTATCTCTAGCAACGAATCCATATGTTTTTGTTCTTCTTTCTCCACGATCTGCACCAGTTGTGTATTTGTAAATGGATTGAAGTTCCCAATTATTATCTGTGGATTTTGTTGTGCCTGGTGTTGAAGATGTTAGTGAGTATGAACCACTAATTGAAATTGTTGAATCAGCATTAGTTTCATCAACTACTACAATGTATGGTCTGTCTTTTACAAGTTTTGTTGTTTCTTCACTTAGATAAGCAGTATATGTTCCTGTTACATTTGATACACTATCTAACTTATAGAATTTTGCTCCTGTGATATTGGCTTTATCAATAGCAAATGGAACAGCAAATGTAGAAGATTTTCCAGGAACAAATTTTCTGTTGAATACAAGTGAATCAACAGTCATATTAGATGTAAACACACCATCTTTAACTGTATATTTGTATGCTCCATCAAGTTCACATATTTTCTTATTGTTTTTTGTTTTAATTGTGTAGATACCATATTCTAATACATCAGCAGTTACTGTACCTTTATTTACTCTACCAATACTATTTTGAACTGTTTCAGAATCAAATGTAGCATTTGTAATAGTAGCTGTTCCTTCATAGACATCACCAATGATACCGCCAATGTATGTCTGTGAAGAATCAGCAGGATTGTCAATGATTATATTGCCTTGCCAATGAACATTACTTATCGTTACATTCTTTTTTGTAAGCCCAGTAATTCCACCAACGAAAGACAAATTAATCACATGTATAGTGACAGATGATGTAGAATTTGTAATCTTTCCATGACAGTTTCCAGCTATACCACCTACACCTTGACCATCACCATAAGCCCACATTTCACCAGTTACAGTAACAGAATCAATTTTTCCTGCTGGGTCAACCCATCCAGCTACAGTTCCCATTGAAATAGATTTCTCTTCCTTTCCACCTGTAGCATTAGGAATAGTACCACCTGTTGCTGTATTCTTCACATATACATTTACGAGATTTAGATTTTTAACTGTTCCTTTTAATGGACCTACGAAACCAAGGTTTTGCTGATATTGTGCCTTAATCTTTTTTAATGAATCACTAACGATTTTCAAATTAGAAATCGTATGTCCTTGTCCATCAAAGATACCACCAAATGATGGTGAACCTACACCTGCACTAAGCGGAATCCAAATACCATCTTCATAATCAATATCGGCAATTAATTTAGCATTTACCGCTTTATCATTGTTCGTCAAGGTATTTACTGTATCTCTATACCAGTCAAGTTCTGTTTTAGTACCAATTAAGAAATAACCATTTTCTTGTGATGGTCTTTCAACAGACTTTGTTACTCCTTTAATATCATTTGTTGTAAATTCAGCATTAATCTTACTTGGTAGTGCCGCAAACACCATAAATGGAATTAATAACCATAAAAAGTTTTTCATTTTAGTTCTCCTCTTTAAATAATCGTTGTATTTATTAGTATTAGTATTTTGCACTTAGAGCAGATGGACATTCAACTTCAACGAACTTAACTTCGGGATTATTGGCCGCATTCATCCAATTTGCCAAGAATAAACAACCGTTCTTCATGCTAGTATTGTTGGCATATTCTCTATTGCACATATCAATTAAACAGGATTTAGAATAATTACAAGTAGTCAAGAAACCGCCATATTGTGCTCCGGCACAGGACAATCCCATATTTCCGCAACCATTGTAAGCACCAGGACCACCACCAGGAATCATCAAATCAAACTGGTTATGGCTAACATCGTAACCAATGTTGTTTGACATAACAATTAGGTGTTTTCCTTTGATAGATCTGTGAGAATCTTCAGTTGGTGTATTGGTGGCAGACGCACCTGTTCCCTTGAATGTAAGCATATAGCATTTTCCACAATCGTTACCACCACCTGGTGTTGCAGCAAAAGCATAAGCAATAGTATCATTTATGATCTGTGGTGTTTGGTCAGTACAAGTACCGGCAGGACCGCCATCGCATGCAGATGCTTCATCTACACCTGCTCTTGAACCATCTCTATGACATGTTCTAGCAATAGGTCCGCCTTTACCGCTCCAAGCGCAATGTGGTTTACAACTATCCCAATAACGAGTAGCATAGCCATCTTTTTCAGTACCTTTGATTTTTGGTAATAGAGAAGGACCAGAGCTTTGTTGCTGACTACTAGATGTTTGTGTTGTTTGCTTTGAAGAGCTGCTTTGTGCTACTGTAATATTTCCAACATCTGCACAACCTTTATTATTAGGATCCCAATAACAATTAAGATTACAAGTTTTATCATAGGCATACTTTTCACCTTTAGGTCCAACTTGTTCAGCATAGTAAGCAACACACTTGCCAGATGCTTTGTCATAACACTGCCCATCACAATTACTTGTTTGTATACTTGTTGATGTAGGTGTATTATTACTACTTTGAATGGCAGTTGAAGAATTTACGGATGTAGACGATGTAGGATTTTTATTTTCAACAATTACATCACCATGATTATCAATCACATTACCGTTATCATCAACAGTTCCAACATCATGACCTTCTATATCAGTAACAGTGCCATCATTTAATTCAACAAGTTTAGTTCCTTCAGATGTACTAATTATATTTGCAGTCTCTCGGTTTGTTGTATCAACGGCGGTTAAGAATATTTCACCATCATGAATTATATTATTATCAATATATGTCCCAAAGAAATTCCATTGAGAATCATAAACATTACCATCTTTATCAACATACAAGTTTTCGTCAGGACCAATATCAATGACCCAAACTGTATCTGATGTTTCTGCAATCTCGCCAAACACAGGAACTGCAGTATTATCAGTGCAATACCAAGCTGTAAATAGAGCACAGACGAACACAAAGATTTTAAGACTTCTGTTTCTCATATGATCTCCTTAGAATGAAATGGTTAACTTGTATCTATTCCACCAGTACTTATCCTTCTTTTCATCAATGACATAGTCTTTGAAGATAGATGGAACATCAGGTGTGATGGTTAGATTCCAAAGTTTCAATGGTTTTCTTTGTTTCATCAGCCAAAGTTCATGCTGAATTGAAAATGGCAAAAGACTATAGTCAGCAAAGACTATAGTGCAAAGAATACAAATAAGAAAAATAATCTTATTCATAGTAAATTACCTCAGTATTAGTTTTTACTGTTATCTTTTCAAGATCCAAAACTTTTGATTTATTATTAGGTGGAGTTTGCATAGGTCCAATGACACAAAAAGCTCCTATCCCATAAACAATAGTTACATCAGAATACTTATCCTTATATTTTAACTGAATATTATAGTTCTCCCAGTCATCAGCTGGGTTTGTCCAAATAAATTCTCTAAAGTGAGGGTTCCAAAGATTCTGATAGAAAAATTCCATACAAGACCAAATAGTATCTTTATCCTTTCCTTCATACTTATACATCAAAGACTCTTCTTCAAAAGTCTTCTGTTCTTTTACAATCTCACGAAGTTTAGCAAACATTCTATCTTGCTTAAACTTATGCTTTAAAAGTTCAAAGAGATTTCCTTTGAACTCCTCAAGTGTAGAAGGAACGATTATTTTTCTATTCATCTCATCACTCGTTTGAAATATTGTGTAACGAACATATCTTGTGGATTTGTAACTATATGAACTTTCTTCTCCTCAGTTTGACAATCAAATTGGACAACTCCAACTTCAGAAACATCAAGATCTATATCACCTACACAAACGAATAATTTCTTATCAATCATTATCTCCGTTGTATCAATAACATCAATACTATCAGGTTCAGCAATATTCTCAACTGTATTATTTGTAT
>Ga0256407_10013160_pt1 | contig 11101 bp, 12 predicted proteins | sample RumenRJG_04DNA_FD_193489 | JGI IMG/M metagenome (GOLD analysis project Ga0256407, IMG submission 193489) | Bovine rumen microbial communities from Lethbridge, Alberta, Canada - RJG_04 | ecosystem: Host-associated > Mammals > Digestive system > Stomach > Rumen | place: Canada: Alberta... | reverse complement strand
CAGGTTTGTTGATAATGAAACTCCGTATGAGAGAGTAGAGAAAGGACATCCAACAATCGTAGATTACTTTTACCACGAAGAAGTAAGAGGAACTGCCAATAGTGGAAAGAGAAATGTAATACATAATTCTTGATGGAAGAATAAACCGGAATATTATCGTGCTTAAATAGAGCGGATATCCTGCATGCCCAAACGTCACTAAAAATGCCCAAACGTTACCAAGATGCATGAAATTTGCATGGTTTTTGCGTTGAAAGCCGATTTTCGATGTGATATTGTTATAATGCGCCAAGAAATGAGCAGCAGGGAAGCAGCTCATCTCCTGGCTTTTTCTTTTGCAAAAGAATAACTGTAAACCAAAGACGCTTATGTCTGATCGAAGGATTGGACCGGCGTCTTTTTCTATGCTCAAAAATACAAAAGAAAGCGAGAAAACAAAATGGATTTTGAGACATTTAGAGAAAATCTTGCCAGAGATATTAAGGAAACACTTGAGGCCAGGACCGGAACAGACTTTGAGGTCGAGCACCGCACAGCTGAAAAGATGAACGGTAACTATGAGGCAATCGTAGTAAAGCCTGCAGACAGCGAAGTAGGAGTCAGCCTTAATGCATCCACTCTTTATAAGGACTACGAGAGTGGCGTATCTTACGAGACCATCGCAAAGGGAGCAACTGATCTGGCGGACAGGTCAATACGCAACCAGCCGGAGTTTGATGTGGATTCCTTCAAGGACTACGACAAGATGAAAGGTACACTTGCAATGGAGGTCGTCTCCAAGGAGAGAAACGCTGAGCTTCTTGATACAGTTCCTCATAAAGATATTGAGGATATGTCAGTGGTTTATCGCTTTGTCCTTGGTGAAACACCTGCAGGTTCAGGAACAATCCTTGTTACGAATCAGATGCTTGAGAATTATGGGATTACCGCAGATCAGCTTCATGCGGACGCAATGAAGACAGCTCCTGAGGTGAGACCTCTTGTCATCGAAGGTATGGGGCAAGTTCTGGCCAAGCAGATGGGAGTTGAGGATCTTGAGATGCTGGGGCTTAATATCCCACCTGAGCAGGAGCAGATGTTTGTTGCTTCTGTGGAAGGAAATGTCCACGGCGCAGGAGTGCTTGCATACTCCGACTTTTTTGACAAAGTAGCGGATAGGCTTGGTGATCAGCAAAACTTCTTCATTTTACCCAGTTCGATACATGAGCTCATAATTGTGCCTGACAACGGTATTATGGATCTTCACAATCTTGAGAGCATGGTGAGAGAAATAAATGCCTCTGTAGTGGATCCTTCCGAGCAGCTGACAGACAACGTTTATCACTACGATGCCAAGGAAAAGGTCTTTGAGCTTGGTGAGAAGTATGTGGAGCGTCAGGCTGCTAAGGAGGCCAGAGGCCATGAGGCTTCGGAAAAGAAATCTCTCCTGGGAGATCTTAAAGCTGCCAAGGATGAGGCTTCCAAGACACCTCACAAGGATGCTGACATCGGAGAAAAGTCCAAGGATGGAAAAAGCCTTGGCTGATAACAGAAGATAGCAAAGGTATGATCGGCACTGGCCTGTGGTATATCCCGGACTGGTGCCTTTCTTTTACCAAATACATTTTCATAGAACAAGGAGAAACGAGATGCATAAAGGAAAACCAAGCAAGCATAAACTCAGCTGTGCAAGAAACAGCTCAAGAGAAATGAATCCTATCCCGGTTGGGAATCTTAAACCACATAATTGCAAAACTCCATGTCCTTACGGAAATGGAACTACCTTTTGTTTTCCATGTATGGCCAAGATTATGAACGAGCATAATGCATTAAGAAAGGCTGGATAACTGTCTATGACAGATGAAACATCAAGAGATGTTGTGAGATTCGTGATAAGGACAGGTAAGGTGTCGGCTAAGGCTCTCTGGAAGGGGCTTTGCGCAGTTGTTCGTGCTTACAAACACCATAAGCAGACCGGAAAGCAGAGCGTGAAAACACTTATAAGGCAGGGGCAGGGTGCAACCAGTATGGAGTTGAGCGGCGAGAGCCTTCGGACTTTCAAGCGCATTGCCAACAAGTATGGAGTGGATTTTGCCATCGTAAAAGACAAAACTTCTGATCCCGTGCGTTACAACTGCTTTTTCAAAGCTAAGGACATGGACGCTATAACTGCCGTGGTAAAAGAGTACTCGGATAAAGTTGTAAAACGTGAGCAGAGGAAAGAGAAGCCCAGTCTCATCAATCAGATCCGTAAGCTCAAGGAGGAGATAGCAAAGCATCCTCGCAAGGAGAAAGTAAAGAACAAGGAGATTGTCAGATGACCTCTAAAATAAAAAAGAAGATCATACTAAACATCCCTTACTTTGCTGTAGGACTCTTTTGCACGAATCTTGGTGAAGCCTGGCGAATCTCCTGGGGCAGCAATATGTCTGAGAAGGTCCAGGGGCTTATATTGTACGGAGGCTTTAAAACTGCCTTCGCCAACACGCTTCCAAGCTTTCATCCATTAGACCTGGCTGTTGGCATTGCTTGTGGAGCAGGGCTTCGTCTTGCAGTTTATATCAAAAGCAAGAATGCCAAGAAGTTTCGCCATGGAGAAGAGCATGGCTCAGCAAGGTGGGGGAAACATGAGGATATAGAGCCTTTTGAGGATCCGGTCTTTGCAAATAATGTGATTCTGTCACAGACAGAGAAGATCACTATGAACTCAAGACCGCCTGATCCGAAGTACGCCAGAAACAAGAACGTTCTTGTGATTGGCGGTTCCGGTTCAGGTAAGACCAGGTTTTTTATAAAGCCTAATCTTTTGCAGTTTCACAGTTCCTATGTTTTAACCGATCCAAAAGGTTACCTTTGTGTAGGACAATAACGATATCACCTTGAAAAAATAAAGGAGGCTCATATGAGTAAACATCAGTACACAGCCCTGTATGAACGCCTTTCAAGGGATGATGAGTTGCAGGGCGAAAGTAACAGTATCACCAATCAGAAGCAGCTTTTAGAGGACTACGCTAAGAAGCACGGCTTCGATCCCGTCCGTCATTTCACCGATGATGGAATCAGCGGGACCACCTTTGACCGCAAAGGCTTTAAGGCAATGATCGAAGAGGTTCTTGAGGGGAACATATCCACGATCATCGTTAAGGACATGAGCCGTTTCGGTCGCGACTATCTGAAAGTCGGTTACTACACCGAGATCATGTTTGTCGAGAAAGGTGTCCGCTTCATCGCTGTTAATAATAACATAGACAGCGCAAATCAGACAGACTCAGATTTTACACCGTTCCTGAATATCATGAACGAATGGTATGCCAGGGACTCAAGCAGAAAGATCAGTGCGGTATTTACTGACCGTATGGAGCGCGGATTGCGTTGTAGCGGTGCCATTCCCTACGGATATTACCGTAAGCCGGATGATAAGCAGACTCTGTATGTTGATGAAGAATCAGCAAAGGTTGTAAGACGCATCTTTGATATGGTGGTGCAGGGATATTCCTATAACGAGATCATACGTATCTTTCACGACGAGAAGATCCTTATTCCGGCAGAATATGAGAGAATACACTCACCATCTGATTGCAGACATAATCCCGTACCGGATCCCTATATGTGGAACTCAACAACATTGGGTTATATCATCCACCGGCAGGAATACTTGGGACATACGGTACTTAAGAAATCAAAGGGAATATCGTATAAATCCAAGAAGAGAGTGAATGTGGCAGCTGAGGATCAGATGGTGTTTAAGAATACACATGAACCGATAGTTGACGAGGAAACATGGAAGCTTGCCAATAAGATAAAGGCTCGCAAGAAGAAAACACCATATGCCGAGGATCCGTTTAATCTTACCGGATTGCTATATTGTGCCGATTGCGGATCAAAGCTGATCCGTCATGATGCACAGCCGACCACACGGAAAAAGATGGATTCAGATCGGGCGTATTGTTGCGGGATGTACCGTAAGGGAGTCAACAAGGTTTGTACTATGCATTACGTTAAGCGAAACGATATGCTTGAACTGATCCGCAAGGCAATACAGAGAGCAAGCAAGTATTCGATAACTAACGAGCAGGAATTCAGAGAAAAGATCATGGCAGAGTTATCGGTTAAGCAGGAACTTGATGATTCGGAGAACGAAGAAAAACGTACATCTGCTGAGAACAGGATGCAGGAGCTTGATGTTCTGATAGGCAAGCTGTATGAAACATATGCCCTGGAGAAGATAGCACCGAAGCAGTATGAGCGCCTTATGAGCCAATATAATGCGGAATATGAGGAACTTGAAGCATTGGTGGCTGAGTTATCGCCCAGAGCGGAAGAACGTGATCCCAAGGCAGATATGGAGTCCTTTATCACCCTTGCCAAGAAATATGCGGACTTTGAGGAGCTTACACCGTTGATGGTCAGTGAGTTTATCGACAAGATCATTGTACACGAATCCAACGGGATCAGAGGTTTTGGCAGGAAGCAGAAGATAGAGATTTATTTCAACTTCATCGGTCAGTTTATCCCGCCTATCCCCGAAGAAGAGATACGGGAGGAAGCCGAGAAGCAGGCTGCCATCCAAGCTGAGAAGAACCGGATCCGTGCAGAGAAGAGAAAGGCTACACTTGTCAGATATAACGCCAAAAGGGAAAAGAGGCTTGAAGAACTCAGGCTTGCCGCTGAATCCGGAGACCCCGAGGCGAAAGCGCAGTATGAGGAACATTGCAGAAAAGAAGAGGAAAAGCGGGAGCGAAGCAAGGCATACTTCAAAGAGCGTTATCGCAGGGAGCAGGAGAAATATGCAAATATCAAGGCACTTGCAGAGCAGGGAAATCCGCAGGCTATTGAACTGTTGGCGGAGTATGACCGCAGGATAGCGTATCGGAAGAAGCGTGTTAGTGAGCAGGGAAAGGCAAAGCGCAGAGTCGAGAAAGAGGCACGTGCAAATATGACGTTAATTACCGTTAATGCATAACCTTACAATAGGGCAGGCAGGGAAATATCCAAAGAGCATAATGTAACTTTCAATCAATCGATAATTATCGTATTAACTGAGAGTAAAAAGGCATCTGAGAAGATCTGTTGATACGGATCCACGAAGGTGCCTTTTGCTATGTGGATAAGTGGTATGCCGGACATACCCGAAAGGGAGCCTTCCCTTCCCTGCCTTCCCTCTTCCTCTTCCCCCCTTAGAAAGAAAAACGAAAAGAAAGAAGCAAAGAAAAGATAAAAGAAAGATATACCCCTATTATCATCATCCATCCTATCCCATCCGTCCGTCTTCCGTCGGGGAACGGCTGCGCACGTTCCCCTAAGAGGAAGACGGGATATACGCGCGCGTGTGCGAGAAAGGAGCAAAACAGAGAATGAAGCTAACAAGATACGAGCAGGAGACCATAATCAATTTTAATGCACAGGATCAGACGGCAACACTTTATACCCGAGATAAGGCAGTTATGAGGAAACTTGACACATTAGTTATTGCGTTCCCAGAGGTTTATAAGCTGGTAGGCGAAACAGATATTGATAAGACCTATTCCATGCCGAAATCATGCGTGAATTATCGCAAGCCGAGAAAGCTCGATGATAAATACAGAGAACTAAAAAGAACACAGATGAAGCAGTATAATATGCAGAGGTAAATAGTTGAAAAAATGTGTTCAATGATATAACTTCCTTGTTGAAAGAGCGTGTCAATTTGGATTTGTTTGAAACATATTTGACACATTTGGCTTCTAGAATAACAGATGGAAACAATTAGACAAATTTGAATTTGACGCACTATTAACTTTTGGATATAAAGTGCCGATATTACAGATATAGAAACGGAATTCTGTAAATTTTTTCAAGGAGGATGATACCATGATTAGAGCAGCTAATTTAACACAGGTAACAGATTATTATAAGAGCAATACTGTTAGTAAGCAAAATAACACAGAGAAAGCAAAAGATGTGCAGCCAAATGCACAGAAAATAAAATCCAGCGAAGATAAGTTATCTTCTAAGGCACAGAAATATCTGGAAACATTGCGTAAGGATAATGCGGATTTCGATTTTATTATTGCTGATAAAGGAGATGATTTCAGAGGATTAGTAGACCAAAGCGATAAGGAATTTACAGTTGTTTTTTCAAGTGCTGAACTTGAAAGAATGGCATCCGATGAGAAATATGCACGGGAAAAATTGTCTACGGTAAAAACTGCAGTTGAGATGTCAGATAAAATCAATGAACAGTTTGGGTTTGAACGTGCTTGGGGAACGACAGACAATAGTGGAACTGTATTAAATAAGTTAACTATGTCCTTTGATGATGATGGAAAGATGACACTTTTTGCTGATTTGGAGAAGATTACAGAAAAGCAGAAAGAACGGCTTGAAGAATTAAAGGAAAAACGTGCAGAGGAGAAAAATCAGGAAAAGAAGGATGTAACTGTTAAGCGGACTACAATTCAGGCAAATTCAAAAGAAGAATTACTTGAAAAGATTTCTGAACTGGATTGGAGTAAGATAATAGAAGAAAAGGCAACACAGGGTATGAAGTTTGATATCACTATTTAATCGGTAGCATTAACCGGGAATTGGAGATATGCTATGATTGCAGGTACAATACGAAACGCTGTGAATCAGATGCAGTTAGTAAATGATTGGGAGCAAAAGAAGGCTACCGGGAATGTTGTAAAGAAGCAAGAGGGTATGACTGTAACAAGTCAGGAAGAAAGCATGATTCAGCATTTCCGAGAGCAACTTGAGCAAGACAAAGAAAGTTCTGCATATAGTCAGATTTATAACAAGATTGCAAGCGGTCAAGAATTAACAGCTTCTGAAGAAGATGCTATTCGTCAGAAAGACCCTAAAGCCTATATGGAATATAAAGCGGCAAGAATGGAACAAGAAGCTTATGAGCGTAGGTTGGAGAGATGTAAGACAAAAGAAGAGGCTCAAAGGCTTCAAGTAAATGAGATGAATGGAAATTTGGCAGAACTAAAAAGTATCGTGAATAATCCAAATATTCCAAAGAGTGAAAAGCTTAAGGAAGCTCAACGTATCATGGGAAATACTTTTAGAGCTGTAGAGTCATTCACAAGATTTGCAAAAAGTACAGAATATAGGGATTTGCCAACAGAAGAGGAAATTGTAGAGACATCTATAGAAAAGGGGCAGGTTGCAGAGTATTCAAACGATACTGAAATGTCTGAACAGTTAACAGCAGATACAACTGTTTCAGTAGATGAGGCAGCAAAAATAGTAAATGATTCGAAGCCAGATTTACAATTAAGTGATGTTCACCAAATTGAAAAAGATGTTATAGAGGAAATGAAGGATATCGAAATAAAGCATTTTGGTGAGAAGAAATCATCGGTCAGAATAGACATTACGGTATAGAAATAGTCTGCGTGAAATTTCAGTTTGATGGAGCATCAAATTCAAATTCGCCAGGATGAACGATAGAGCGTTATCCCGGAATATAAAATGACATAGCATAATTGAATATTGTTACCTTAGACGGTGACGATTGATCGTAACAGATTATCGTCCCCGTCTTTTTTTATCGCAAAATCGCCGGAAACGGCACAAAAAAGAAAGGAGATTTTCAAAATGGAACAGCAACAGATTTCAGCAAAAAAACAGAAAGCGTTGGATAAGGTGAAGCGAGCCAATGCGGAGCTTGCCAAGGTAGTGCGTGAGGAGAAGGAGCAACTTAGAAAGACTCAGGATCGCCATAAGTACATGATGGGCGGTTGTGTAGTGAAATACTTCCCCGAAGCTTATGACTTTAGCGAGCAGGAAATGAACCGTATCATAGCGTGCGCTTTTTCGCTTAAGGATGTGAAGAACATGATTACTACGGTTCTGAAAGAGCGACCGGATCCTGCGGTAAATAACGATGAAGAGGAGGAAGAAAACGATGATTTTGATTCTGATGAAACCGAGGAAAATGATCCCGAAGAAAGTGACGATGACGAGGGCGGAGAAGCCTAAGGTCATTCACCGAGATTTTCTCGGTGCGCACAGATATACCACCGGAGGTGGTACTGCGCGTCCTGCCGGAGGCGTCCTGCGGACAGCTGTTGTCTGCCGAGGGCAGCCAAGAGGGGACACTACGTTTCCCCTCCGGTGCTTGCGCACCTACCCCTATGTGTACTTTGCGCTTGGCAAAGCTCTAAAGAGCAGAGCTTCACCAGGCACAAAGTCTGTCCTGTCAGTCCGTCCATGTTTTGGTATGCCTTCAAGGTGGAAAGTGAGGTGCGGACATGACAGTTAAAAACATCAGCACCCGTGCCAAGATATGTGGCAGGAGCGCCAAATGTACGGGCGGTCATTCTGCCGTTGAGCAGTCCTCATATATCAGCAGGGAGAAGATGTACTGCGATTATGACGGTCAGACATATTATCCAAAGTATTCCGAAGATCTTGTTTATTGCGAAGTTTTGCTACCGGAGAATGCGCCCGAAGAATACAAGAATCCATACGTTTTATGGAATAGCGTTGAGCTTGTTGAAAAGGCAAAGGATGCTCAGCTTGCACGCACCTTCCGTATAGAGCTGCCGAACGAGTGGAGCTATGATCTTGCCAAGGAAGTGGTGAAAGATTATTGCGAGCGGAACTTTGTTAGCAAAGGTATGTGTGTTCAGTATGCCATCCATGATTCTGAAAACAAGCAGGGACAGAGGAACCTGCATTGCCATATCATGCTCACATTACGGAGTATTGATGAACAGGGGAAGTGGATGCCGAAACAGAAAAAAGTATATCAGAGGGATGAGAACGGAGAACGCATCCCAGACATTGATAAAAAGACCGGACAGCAGAAGGTTGATAAGCAGAACCGTAAGCAGTGGAAATGCACTACGATTCAGACCAATGATTGGAACAGCAGGGAGAATGCGAAGATATGGAGAAAGGATCTTGCCGATACCATAAATGCGGTCAATGCAAAGATCGGTATGACGGATAAGTTTTGGGAGTATCGTTCCTTTAAGGAGCAGGGACTTGATATCATCCCTCAGATCCATCTTGGAGAGAAAGCAAGTGCAATGGAGCGAGCGGGGATCCGGACGATCCGAGGTGATATCAACCGAGAGATCATAGCAAAGAATGCTGTTATAAATGCTGCCCGTGTTGCTTATGAAAAAGCCAAGGAAGAACTTGCGGAAGTCATGGCTATTCCGGTTACCGTTGCAAAGGCATTCAAGAGTGAGATCATTGATGTGATCCGAAAGATTGCGGAGCGTAACAATAATCGTCTTACATTGCCGATAATGAAAGGCAAGTTTATCGGTGCTGTTTCTGATCGTGCTTCTCTGCAGGACAAGGCAAAAATGGAAGCCTATGTGCAGAGCAAGGGATGGACTACCTATGATGAAATGCAGGCAGAGCGTAAGGCAACACAAGCCGAGTATGAAAAGCTTGGTAAGAGCCGAGGCGATATGAGCGCACGCATGGATTATCTTGAAAAGCTGCTTGGCTTCCATGAGCAGTATGAGCCGTATCAGAAGGTCAATGCAGAGTATTGGAAGCTGAAAAAAGCTGAAGAGAAAAACGGAAAGCCACTTGGATTCTTTAAGAAGAGTCAGGCAGAGGAATATAAGAGAAAGCATCAGACGGAACTCAATACTTACAAGATCTATCGCGATACGCTTAAGAGCATGATCGTAGAGCCGGACAAGAAGATCAATCCCAAGGCATGGACGAAGGAACTTGATGGTCTGAAAGAAAGCTGTCGGAAAACTGAAAGACCGTTATCGGATGCCATCGTGGATCTTGCCAAGATGGAAGTGCTTAATCACAACAAACATGATCTTGAAAGAATGCTTCAGAACGAGAGAAGCGAGAAGAACCGGACGCACATCAGAAACAGGGATCAGATACTGTAAACATGAGCATATTGAGGAGCAAAAGGCATGGTTATCATAGTGGTAATCGTGCCTTTTCTTTTCGGAGAGGAGGATTATGGAGAATACCGAACAGAAATACAATGCCGGAGGATCCTTTGAGACCACCATCGGCAAGACACAGTACGAAGTCGTTATGAACTTCAAGGAAGAAGGCATGAGTATGCAGGAAAAGGCGCTCAGAGCCGTAAAAGAGGGCGTTTCTGAGGATAGCAAGCCTGCATAACATATTGCAAGTGACAGCAATTTGTTCTTGACAAAATGCTTCCAAAGGGAACGCTCATTGGAGAGGTTGGGAACGCTTTTGTGAAGGCCGGGTATAGGATAAAGGTCTTTAACACCATCAATTTCAAGAAGAGCATGCATTTTAATCCCTTCGAATACATCCATTCAGAGTCTGACATCTTAAAGCTGGTAACAACGCTTATGGCTAACACCAAGGGTGATGGTTCGCCCACCGATCCGTTTTGGGAGAAAGCTGAAAGGCTTCTATATACGGCGCTGATCGGCATGATCTATTATGAAGCTGAACCAGAACAATGTATGTTCGCCAGATCTATACTACCCTTAAAGAAAATCATATCCATCTTGTAGCTGTTTCTGATTCATCGGAGGAGATTAAGTACATGGCCAAGATAATCCAGAAGGCCTGCATCGATGATATTGAAGAATATCATTGCCGCCAGGTCCGGGAGGTTATCAAGGACGTATATGGAGGAATCAAATATGAGCACAGATCAGAGTCAGACATTATCGCAGATAATAGTGCAGATAACCGGGGACGGAGTACATGAGAAGAGGGGCGGTAAGTTCTTTTTCAAAATATATCTAAACTCAAAGATGAGTGAAACACCAATAGAAGCGCTGGACCTAGGCGTTAGAGCTTATAACAGTTTGAAAAGAGCTGGATATGGAACAATCGGAGATCTGGCTGAAGCTATAGCATCCGGTACAGAGATTAGTAAGATCAGGAACTGCGGATCCAAGAGCTGCAGGGAGATTATGGAAAAGCTTTTTTTATACCAATATAGTGCTCTTCCACAGGAGAAAAGAGCCAAATATATTCTTGAAGTAGTGCAGATGAATGCAGCAAAACAGGGTGTTTGAAAAGAAGATGTTACTATTCACAGCCAAATAGAAAAAACTGAATAATGATTTTGGGGTCAGGAAATAAGGCGGGTTTGAGCATCCGCCATTAACTCCGAGAGGGAGTAAGGAAATCCGGCTGTAAGACGTGACAG
>Ga0256407_10013157_pt1 | contig 11106 bp, 8 predicted proteins | sample RumenRJG_04DNA_FD_193489 | JGI IMG/M metagenome (GOLD analysis project Ga0256407, IMG submission 193489) | Bovine rumen microbial communities from Lethbridge, Alberta, Canada - RJG_04 | ecosystem: Host-associated > Mammals > Digestive system > Stomach > Rumen | place: Canada: Alberta | collected... | reverse complement strand
ATTCCTTCTTTAGCTGCAATTATTACTCCTTCTTTTGTAATTTCTGTAGTTACTTTTTTTACTCCTTCTTCTATTCCTTTTTTTGCTAATTCTTTTGATAATTCCTTTCCTGATTGAAATGCTATTTGTTCAACAGACTTTTCAACTATAACTTCACTTCCTTTCACTATCATTCCTTCAATGCTTTTTCCTGTTACTTTTACAGCAGCTATTTCAACCTCATTTATTATTGTTTTTTCAATTTGTTTTTCTAGTATTTTTTTTCCTAATTCTTCTATTCCTTTTTCTTCAATTTTATTTTTTGCGAAAAAGATACCAGTTTTTGCAGCGTCTCCTATAACTTCTCTTATATTTCCATTTATTACTTCATCCCTATTTCCTTGATTATTATCATTATTATTATGTTCATCCCTATTTCCTTGATTATTATCATTATTATTATGTTCATCCCTATTTCCTTGATTATTGTCATTATTATTATGAATATCATTTCCTCCTGATAGAATAATATTAACTATATTATAATCATTTGGGTTTATTTCATAAACATAAAATATATTAAATATCATTGCTACTTGATATCCTATTCCCAAAAATGTATCTACTATTGGGACTACTAATGATAATGCTGAAGAACCACATGCTAAAGTTGAATAAAAAATAACTAAATATATTGCATGTGTTTTTGCTTTTTTTCGAACTGCTGACATATTTTCAAATAACTCAAAAACACGGCAATTTTCTTTTAATAATTGTAATTGTTGATTATAATTATCTACATTAATATTATTGACATTATAATCAGGGATATTTATTTGAATTATTTCAATTATTTTTTCAAAAATTTGTTGTATCCCATTCCTACTTTCACGTTCATGATATTGATAAAAATTTGAAGATAATAAATTACTTAAATTATTATTTAATATTTTATTATTATTAATTACATTTTTTATTTTTATTCCTTTTTCTCTAAATAAAAAATCATCTAAAATCCCATTGATAATAAAAATTATTTTAATATTTTTTTTATGTAATAAATTAACTAAATCTATTCCAGATGAAGTAAATTCTCTTCCTATTCCATTAGGAATAAAAAATAATGCAACATCAATTTGTTCTAAATTTTTTTTATACTCTTTCAATTTCTCGATTATTGTTGGTTTAACTATATTTTGATAATTATCATTCTGTGTTATTCCAGGAAAATCTAAAAATCTTATTTGTCCAATATTATTATTATTATTAATTATATTTTGAATAGGTAAATAATATTCAGTACATTTTTTTGTGACGTCTGTTGCAGTAGAAACTGATTTAGATACTAATTCTTTAAATATTAAATTTAGAAATGTACTTTTACCACATCCTGAATATCCACATAATGCAATTGTTAAATGAAATTTAATTCTTGCATTTATTTCATTCAAAGGATTTATCATATTTAAATTATATCCCATTTCATTATAATATGCACATATTCTATATAATTTCAAATTTAGATAATTTTTTAATATATTACCCAATGTTACTTGATTCACATTACCCCGAGGTAAATTTGGATTATTATTCCTTAAATTATTGTATATTGAATCTAAACCAGGAATATAATTGATATATTTTAATTTTTCATCATAATTTTGAATATTATCATTAACATGAATAATTATAGGAATTGATTCTCTAGAATAATGTTGAAATTGATTCATTATATTTTGAAAAATATTGATAGATCCAAAATTAATAATAACATTATTCCTTTTATTATGATTATCTATTTCATAAAAATGATAAAATAAAACACGTAAGAATTCCTCATCAACATCATTATTTATAAATAAAAAAGCATTATATATTGTTTTTTCTTCCTTTTCATCAATTGTTCTAATTTTATGTTCTAACTGTCTATATTCATATAAATATCTTCTATTGCTATAAAAGTTTTCATGTTGATTTATTAACTTAATATATCCATTGTTGGATGCATTTTCGGTAATAAAAATATTTTCAAGAATTTGATAATTTTGATTATTATTTATATCACCACAAATATATACATTTAAATTGCCTTCTATAAATTTGTCTTGATTATATATTGAAATATCGTAATTATATATTGAACTATCATTAAAATTACCCATTAATATAAATTTTGAATAATTAGGATTTCTTTTCTATATAAACTATATTTTAAAATATAGTTAATATTTTTTATGAATAAAATATAAATAAAATAAAAATACTAGTAAAAAATATTTTTAATAAAAATCATAAAAAAAATAAATTATATCTAAATTTTTTAAAATATACTAGAAATTTAAATTATATAATTATTTAATTAAAATATAGAATATTAATATTAAATACATTATTACAGAAAAATTAATTCATCAAATAAAATAATGAATTAAAAATTATTAAATAAAAATATTAATTGTTTTATTTATAAATTATCATTTATATATATTTTTTAATAATTAATTTATGTATTAATATAAATATATTTTAGAATAATTTTATTTAATTGGGAATGAAAAGAGAAAATTTACAAAAAATTCATTTATATGCATTAATAAAACCATATGATATAAATGTTGCAATATCATTTTATCCTTTTGAAAAAATAGAAATTCTAATAAATTTTATAGAAAAAACAGTCAAAAAATTAAAATTAACTCCTTATAAAATTGGTAGAGTTGAAAAAAAATCAAATAATGCAATTTTACTTCCTGATTTTCATATAAATGAATTTTTAAATGATAATGAAGAAATTATTATTTATTCTCTTGAATATGGATTAACAAAAAGGAAAATATCAAATGAAAAAAATATTGAAGATATTGATGAATTATATATTGGAAAAAAAACAAAAAGAAAAAATGAAAATATAACAAGAAAAAGTTCATCGGATTTTGAAGAAAATGAAAAAGAAGATTTAAAATCTAAATTTATAAAAAAATCAAATCAAAAAGAAGATTATTTAGATTATAAAAAAGATAATGATGGTATAAATAGTGAAAATGAATATAATACTGAATCTGATTTACAATTGAAATAATATAAAAAAATATAATTTAAATAAAAATTATTATTCTAATTCAAAATAAAAAAAATTAACATTTTTTCAATCACCAAAAATAAAAATTTAACTAAAAAAAAAAAATTAAAAATAATAAAATATTAACAAAAAAATAAAAAAAAAATGAAAAACCCCCAATTCGATAACCTCCGAGTAGCAATCCGTATCCGTCCTCCTCTCCCTCGTGAAACAGAGCCTAATATTCCATTTCGTTCAATAGCAATAGTATCCTCAGATCACAAATCTATATCCTTAGCAGAATATTTAGGAGCTGAACTAGATGAATTAGCTCGTCAACGTGAATGGGTAGAAAAACCACAATTATTCCAATTACATCGTTTTACCTTTGATTCAATTTTTGATATGGATTCATCTCAAATTGATGTTTATAATATTACAGCAAAGCAAGCTGTAAATTCTGTTTTAGAAGGTTATAATTCTACAATTTTTTGTTATGGTCAAACTGGTACTGGGAAAACTTATACAATGGAAGGTTTTACTTATAATGCACAAAATGAACAAAGAGGTATTATTCAAAGGACTATTGAAGATATTTTTAATTTTATTGAAGTTACTAGTAAAAATAATACTAAGTTTATTATTAGAGCTAGTTATTTACAAATTTATAATGAATCTATTTCTGATTTGTTAAAACCAGAAAAGAAAAATTTACAAATTAGAGAAGATAAAAAAAAAGGAATTTATGTTGATTCATTAAGTGAATGGGCTGTTAGAACACCAGTTGATTTATATGCTTTATTAAAAAGAGGTGCTTCATATCGTACAACAGCAGCAACATTAATGAATGATGTATCCTCACGTTCACATGCTGTATTTGTTATAACAGTAGAACAAATGACAACAGAGAATATAAAAGGACAAACTCATACTCAAATAAAAGTAGGTAAATTAAACTTAGTAGATTTAGCAGGAAGTGAACGTATAAGAGTAACAGGAGCAACAGGACAACAATTAGAAGAATCTAAAAAAATAAATAAATCACTATCATGTCTAGGAAATGTAATTAATGCTTTAACAGAACAAAAAGGAAAAATACATCATGTTCCTTATAGAGATTCAAAATTAACTAGATTATTAGAAGATTCATTAGGAGGAAATTGTAAGACTACAATGTTAGCTATGATAAGTCCAGCACATGAAAGTTTCTCTGAAAGTTTATCAACATTACATTTTGCACAAAGAGCAAAAAAAATTAAAAATCGACCAGTTATAAATGAAGATCTTAATAATAGAGCTTTGATTAGACAATATGAAAGTGAATTAAGGAATTTAAGAAATGAATTAGAACAAAAAAATAAAATGTTACAATCAAATGAATTAGTTATGCAATTACAAGAAGAAAAAGAACAAGCTTTACAAGATAAAAATGATGCTATTCGAGAATTGGAAAAAGCAAGTAGACAATATTTATTAGAAAGAGAAGAAAAATTAAATTTAGAAAAAAAAATTCAAATGATGAATTCTCAAATGATTATTGGAGGAACAAAAATTGAAGAAACACCTCAATTTAAATCAGCTTTGAAAAATCAAGTTCAAATTTATGAAAATAAAATTCAGGAAATTGAAAAAGAAAAAGAAAAAATGTTTGAAGATATTCATGAAAGTGAACAATATAAAAATATTTTATATAAACAAAAAGATATTATGATTGCTTTAAGTAATAAAATTAATGAAAGAGATGAGTTAATTGCTAATTTAGAAGAACAAATTCTTTTGTTTGATAATCAAGATGATGTTTTGAGTAATTATTATAAGAGAATTAATCAATTGGAAGCTTTGTTGATTAAAAATAAAATTCCTCTTCCTGAAAATTTGAATAAAGTTAATTTTAATAATAAAAAAAATAATGATGATGAAACAATTAATCAATTAAGAGAAATTATTACTCAACAGGAAAATAAAATTAATTATAATGATGTTATGATTAAGAAATTAATGAATACTGTTAATAATGATGGAAAAGTTGATTTGAATAAACTTTTACAACAAATGGAAACTGCAAAAGATTTATATAATAAAATAAATGAATTACAAAAAGAAAAAGAAAAATATAAAAATGATATTAATGATTTAAATAATAATATTTCTAATTTAAAAGAAGAAATTGAAGAAGTTAAAAATAATAAAAAAGAAAGTAATAATATTGTAATTTCTAATATTATGCAAAATTTAGAAAATATAATTAGAAATACAAATGATTCTAATATTAAAAATGAATTATTTAAAGTTTATAAATATATGAATGATAATTGTAATATTGAAGATGAAGAAAAAATTTCTTCTCCTGAAAATTATAATTTAAATAAAAATGTTTCAGGTCAAAATACCATTAAAGATATAAATATTCAAAAAGGAAATAATAATAATAATAATAATAATAATAATAGTAATAATAATAATAATAATCAAAATGTTAATGAAAGATTAAAAAATAAGAGTTATATTAATAAATTTATTAATACAAATAAATAATTTTGAAAAAAATATTTGAATTAAATTTTTAATTTTTTTTCTCATAATATATAATTTTATTTATAGTTTTTTCTATTTTAATATTAAATATATAAAAAAAGTTATTTAAAATAATAATTTAAATTTTAACTTTTAAATTTTGATATTATTTTAATTTTTAAGATTAAATAAAATAAAACTTAATATATTATTTATGTAACTGTTAAAACCTTTTTTTTAATTTAAAAAAATCTCTTCTTTAGAATATTAACTTAATCAAATATATTCAGAAATAAATGTAATTTTAATCTAATATAAATGAATTTTTTTCTTTTATTATAAACTTTAATGAATTCATTTATTAAAAATATTTGTTATATAAAAAAGGAGTAAAAAATAAAAAATAACAAATAAAAAAAATTAATGTCTACAACTCATTTAAAAAATTTTAAAAACTTAACAATTTCAATTGATGAAATAGAAGAAATAAATGAAGAAAGACAAAAAGAAATAGAAATTGAAAATGAAATAAAAAATTATAATTCATTCTTAAATACATTATCAACAAAGGAAATAATAAATGAAAATGAAAGAAATATTTTATTATCAAAAAACAACAATTTCTTAAATGGACTTTTAAATTACATGGAAGGAGAAAATTATATAAATGACATATCATATAAATATTTATTATCATATCCAGAATTATTAAAAATATCAAAAAGTATTTTTATAAATAAAGAAAATTTATCCTATGAAAATTTACTAAATAATAGGAATTTAAAAACTGAATTTAAATTAATAAAATTAATAACAGAAACAGAAAATCACAAAAATCAACAAATAGAAATTTTAAAAAACTTAAAAAGAAATAATAATCGTTATTCTGATATTTTACCTTTTAATTTTAATTATGTTCCCTATCAAAATAATATAAATTACCAAAAACAAAATCAAAATGATTGGTATATTAATGCAAGTTTTATAAATGGTCCTTTTATAAATGATGAAAAATGTTTTATTGCTGCACAGGCTCCAGTAAAAAATACAATAAGTAAATTTTACAAAATGATTTTTTTTAATGATATAAAATTATTAATTATGTTATGTTCATTTGAAGAAGAAGGAAGAAAAAAATGTGAATATTATTTACCAAAAAATTTAAATATTGAAGAAGAAATTGAAGAAAATTTATTTATTAAAATTGTAAATGAAGAAAAATTATTATGTAATTATATTATTAAAAGAGAAATACAAATTAATTATAATAATCAAATTAAAAATTTTATTCATATTCAAATGTTAAATTGGCCTGATTATTCTTTTCCAGATGAAAATTTTGGTTTTGAAACAGTTAAATATATTATTGAATGTATTGCAGAAAGTAAAAAAATTTTTGAAAAAAATCCAGTTTTAATTCATTGTTCTGCTGGTACTGGAAGAACTGGTACTTTAATTGCAATTTTTAATTTAATTAAATGCATTTCCTTTTTTAATAGATTTAATGTTGATAATGATGTTAAACCTTTTTTTTCTGTTTTTAATATTGTTAGGAAATTAAGAGAACAAAGAAGTGGAATGGTTAGTTGTTGGGAACAATATTATTTTATTTATAAATTTGTTATTAATTGGATTTTTAGATTTTGTTAACATATATGTTTTGAAATAGGATAAATTTTTTCATTTTAAGAATTATCTTATTTTGTATGGAAGATGTTTATATTATTTTTTTATTTTATTGTAAAATGTTGATTTATATAGAATAATAGATAATATAATTATTATACATTAAGTTTAAATATGAATATAAATTAGATATATAAATTTTTTATCATTAGTTAAATATTTTAATATAATTTATTATAAATAATTGAAATAAAAGTATTTTATTTTTAAAGAATTATTGATTTATATTCAATCAAAAATTATTATAAATTTTATTTAAAAATAAAACAAATAATAATAATAATTTAGTAGATAAAAAGAAAAATATATAAATAAAATAAAAAAATAAAAAAATATTATTTTTCATTTAAAAAATGTCAGGATTTTCTGCAATATATTTCCTTGACAAAAAAGCAAAACCAATGATCTTCCATAACTACAGTGGTGAAATAACCTAAGACATTAGTGATAATATGCAAACCAATATTCATAGTAAACGACTTAAATTATGTTTAGATAAAGCATTGAAACATTTATATAGTGGTATATCAAAAAGAAATCAAAATTTAACAATGATAATTTGTCTCTTACATAAAATAGTAAAAATTTTAATTAGTTATTTTGGTCAAATAGAAGACGAATCAATAGAGATATTTTTGTATTAATTTATGAATTATTAGATGAAATTATTGATCATGGTTATCCTCAAACAACAGATACGAAATTATTGAAAGAATTTATTAAAATTGAAAGTAATAAATTGAAAAATATTAAAAATATAAATTCTGATGCATATAATAATCAAGTTTCAAGAGCTCCTGGTATTGTATATAAAAGCAATTATAGAAATAAATCAATTGTTTATAATGTTGAAATTGCTATTCCTGTTCCTAATGATTTAAAAAATCCTATTTTTAAAACTGCAAAAGGGATTGTTTCTTATTTCCCTGATAAGGAAGTTGTACTATTAAATATTTTCCTGTATAAACTGAAATTTATTTAAAATTACAATTTAATATTCCTACTATTAGAAATGAAAATAATGATAAACATTTGGAAAAAACTAATTGAAGTAAAATTTGATATTCCTTCTTTTACTTTTTCAGGGATTCAAGTTAGGAATTTGAAAATTGTAGAAAAAAGTGGATATCAAGCTTTTCAGTATGTTAAATATATTACGAAAAATGGAGAATATCAAATTAGAATGGTTTGATTTTTTTTTGTATAACTTTTTTTTTAAAGTTTTGAGTTAAAATATAATTGTATATTAATAATATAAAATTTAAATATTTTTTTTTTTTGGTTTTTTTTAATTTTAAATAAATAAAATGAATAAAAAGAAAAATGGGAAAATTGTTATTATTTTAGGTGATAATGAAGTTGGTAAAACTACAATTTTAAATCAATTTGCTAAACAGAAATTCTTAACTAATTATATTTCTACAATTGGAGTTGATTTTTATACTAAAAATTTAATAATTGGAGATAATACAATTAATTTTTATTTATGGGATACAAATGGTGAAGAAATTGAAAAAAAATATTTACCTTTAAATATATATCAAAATGCGAATTCTTTTTTAATTGTATGTTCATATGATTCACTTGAGTCATGTAGAAATATTCCAAATTATTTAGATTTTATAAGTGAATTTATAAACAAGAAAAATAATAATAATATTAATAATGAAAGTGAAAATATTCCAATTTTTGTTATTATAAATAAAAATGATATTAAAGATAAATTTTTTCAAAAAGAAACAATTTGTAGTTTTTTTAAAGATGAACCATATATTAATATTGTTGAAACTTCTGCAAGAAATAATAATGATATTAATAATTTATTTATTCAAATTTCTCAAAAATTATTAGGAATATCATTTATTGAAAATAATGATATTTTTAATATGCATAATTCAACAAATAATTTAATTTTGAATACTCAGCCTCAACAAAAAAATAAAAAATGTAATAAATGTTGTTAATTATCATTTTATTATTTTTTTAATATTCTTTTTTATGTTGTTTCCAATAGTTTTTTTATCTTGAAGTCAATATTTTTTTTTATTGACAGTAAAGATATAAAAATATATAAATAATTAAAAATGGGAAAAATATAAAAAAATAAAAAAAAATTTTGAATTCAATTCAGTAAATAAAAAATTAAATAAAACAAAAATCATTTTTAAAAAAAATTATAATCACCAAAAAAAAACCTTAAAATTTAAATATCATCAACAAGAAACTTTTTAATACTTTCTGAATAATTAATCTGATTATTTTTAATCATATCTTTATTAGATTGAATATAATTAAAATAATCATTTAATTCACTTTTTGCTTTTTTACATTGTTCAATTTCTTCTTCATTAATTTCATCATTTCTTTGTCCTCCAACAGTAGTAGAAATTTGAAAATCACTTTGATTTTTATCTTTAACATCTTTTAACATTTTTAATTTTCCTTCCATTTCTTTAATATTTAATTTCATAGAATCATTTTCTTCATTAATTTTATCTAATTTATTTTGATAATTTCTAGTTCTTTTATTCCCAATTGAAATATAAGAAACAACCATTAATAAATTAGTCAAAGGTAAAAAAATATCATATAATCTTGATTCATCTAATAAATTATCTTTAAATAATTTTTTTTCTTTATCATCTGGTATTTCTTTAATTAAAGAATTAATTTCTTCAATTTCACTTTTAATTAATAAAGTAGAATCTTCATTTAATCTAGAATGTAAATCTTCAATTTTATTAATTAAATTTTCTAATCTTTCAATAGAAGCATTTTCTTTAGAAGTTTCTTGACGATATTTATTTAAAGTTTCTTTAGCAGGTTTTAAATCACAATAAATAATTTCTTCTTCAGATTTAATTTCTTCAATCATATTCATCATTTTATTTAAAATTGCTTCATCTTTATTTGGATTTGATGGATCATCAGGAAAATATTTTCTAACTTTATCCATAATAACATATTCTTCAGCATTATTAATAATATTCTTAAATTTCCATACATCAAATAATACTTTTTGATACATTTCAAATGTAACTTCCATTGTAATTTTTTTCATTAAATCTCTTTGATTTTTAATATTTTCATCATTATTAATTGGAACTTTAGGTAACCATAATTCACCCCAGAGTTGTTTCCATAAAAGTGTAATTTCTTCTTTTTTTTTTTTATTTTGTTCATCTTCACTTTCCCATTTATTTTTTTTTTCATTTTCTTTATTTAAAGCTTCATGTGGATCAGAAACTTTTAATAATTCAATATTTAATTCTAATTCTTCTTTTTTTCTCTCTTCTAAAATTTTTGCTTCATTCATTATATCCCAACCATAAATTTCTCCTTTTTCTGTTAATTCTTTCTCAATTCTATCTTGTACTTTTTCTAATAAAATTCCTTCCATTAATAATTTTATTGTTTTAGCTTCGTAAAAATATTTAAATCCTTTTTCATATGCTAAATCACGAAATGGTTCTTCTAAAAGACGATCTAACCATACTTTTTTTTCTCCAATGAATTTTTTAAAAAAATCATCATTTTCTTTTTTTTTTCTTTGAATTTCTGGAATGTTTTCATTGTTTTTTTTTATTTTTTCATTATTTTGTTCTATTGATCTTACAAATTCTTGAATTTTAGATTCTAAACCTATTGCTAATGGATTTGTTGATGAGTATGGATTTATTTTTTGAACACGGGATAAACATTCTTTAAATGTTTGAATTTCGTTTGAGAGGAGATTTGATAAATCTTCTTGTTCTTCTAAGGATTTTTTTGTTATTTCTTCTATTTTTTTGTTTTGAATTTGGATTTTATTTTTTAAATCGTTTAATTCGGACATTTTTTTTTAGATTTTTTTATTTTTTTTTTTTTTA
>Ga0256407_10013155_pt1 | contig 11109 bp, 10 predicted proteins | sample RumenRJG_04DNA_FD_193489 | JGI IMG/M metagenome (GOLD analysis project Ga0256407, IMG submission 193489) | Bovine rumen microbial communities from Lethbridge, Alberta, Canada - RJG_04 | ecosystem: Host-associated > Mammals > Digestive system > Stomach > Rumen | place: Canada: Alberta... | reverse complement strand
TGGCAGCAACAAAAGCCAACGGATAGCCCGTGGCCTTCGACGCCAAGGCCGACGAACGCGACAGACGGGCGTTGACCTCGATGACGCGATAGTCCTCTGACTGCGGGTCGAAGGCATACTGCACGTTACACTCACCCACAATGCCGATATGACGGATAATCTTGATGGCCAGGGCACGAAGCTTATGATACTCGGAGTTGGTCAGCGTCTGCGACGGAGCAATGACAATCGACTCGCCGGTATGGATGCCGAGGGGGTCGAAGTTCTCCATGTTACAGACGGTGATGCAGTTGTCGTAGCGGTCGCGCACCACCTCGTATTCTATCTCCTTCCAGCCTTTCAGCGACTTCTCGACCAGCACCTGCGGCGAGAAGGCGAAGGCTTTCTCGGCCAGACGGTTCAGCTCTTCTTCGTTGTCGCAGAAACCGGAGCCGAGGCCACCAAGGCATAGGCAGCGCGGAGAATGACCGGATAGCCCAACTCGGCAGCAGCCTGACGGGCAGCGGCAATATTGTCGCAGGCCTGCGACTTGATGGTCTTGACGCCAATCTCGTCGAGCTTGCGTACAAAGAGTTCACGGTCTTCGGTATCCATGATGGCCTGTACCGGCGTACCCAACACCTTGACGTTGTACTTCTCGAGTACACCACTCTGATAAAGTTCCACACCGCAGTTCAGAGCCGTCTGACCGCCGAAGGCTAACAGAATGCCGTCAGGACGTTCTTTGGCAATCACCTTCTCAACGAAGTAAGGCTGAACGGGCAGGAAGTAGATTTCGTCGGCTACGCCTTCCGACGTCTGCACCGTAGCGATGTTGGGATTGATAAGCACCGTACGGATGCCCTCCTCGCGTAAGGCTTTCAATGCCTGCGAACCGCTGTAGTCAAATTCGCCAGCCTCACCTATCTTTAATGCGCCTGAGCCAAGCAGCAGGACTTTCTTGATATTCTGGTCTCTCATAATGCTTCAATAAAACGGTCAAACATAAATTCTGTGTCAACAGGGCCGGAGCAGGCCTCGGGATGGAACTGTGAGGAGAACCAGGGATTCGTCTGATGACGGATGCCCTCGTTGGAGCCGTCGTTCATGTTCACGAACAGTTCGCGCCAGTCTTTACCCAACGTGGCAGCATCGACGGCATAGCCATGATTCTGCGAGGTAACGTAGCAGCGGTTGGTGCCCACCTCACGTACTGGCTGGTTGTGCGAACGGTGACCGTACTTCAGCTTATAGATGGTGGCACCGCCGGCCTTGGCCAGCAACTGATTGCCCATACAGATACCGCAGATGGGCTTACGGCTCTGCGACATCTGGTTTCGGAGTATCTCAACGGCGGCGACACACTTGTCGGGGTCGCCAGGACCGTTGGCCAGGAACAGTCCGTCGAACGACATATCGGTATAATCGTAATTCCAAGGAACACGGATGACCTCAACGCCTCGGTCTACCAGACACCTGATGATGTTGGCCTTCACGCCACAGTCGACAAGCACAACCTTGTGACCGCCGCCTTCGTTATAGCGGACAACATCCTTGCAGCTGACACGCTCTACCCAGTTGACAGCGCCGTAGTCTTCTTCAGCCGCAGCTTCTTCTATGCCCTCAAACACCAGACGCCCCATCATGACACCATGCTCACGCAGCACCTTTGTCAGCTGGCGCGTGTCAATGCCCGTCACACCCGGTACCTGCTCACGCTTCAGCCAGTCACCCAGGCTCTCCACAGCATTCCAATGCGAGAACTGTTCAGTATAGTCGCCCACAATAATGGCCTGTGCATAGATGCGGTCGCTCTCCATAAACGTGGGCAGACCATTCTGCTCAAACGTAAACGGCGGCACACCGTAGTTACCCACTAACGGAAAAGTCAGCGTCAGCAACTGCCCCGCGTATGAGGGGTCGGTCAGCGACTCGGGATAGCCCATCATCGCCGTGTTGAACACCACTTCTCCTGCCACCGGCTTTTCGTAGCCGAAGCTTTCTCCGTGAAATTCTGTTCCGTCCTGAAGGACGAGTGTTACTTTCTTCATTGTCTTCTTTTTATTCTATAAAAAAGGCGAAACGTCAATAAAACGAATCGCCCTTAGATTATTCAACAGTCACAGACTTTGCCAAGTTTCTTGGTTGGTCAACATCTTTTCCTTTGCAGACAGCCACGTGATAGGCCAACAGCTGCAGGGGTATCGTAGCCACTAACGGTTCAAGACACTCCAACACATCGGGCAGCTCAATGGTCTCGTCAACAATCTTCGCAATGGTTTCATCGCCCTTCGAGACGAGAGCAATCACCCTACCCTGCCGAGCCTTGATTTCCTGAATGTTCGACAGCACCTTCTCGTACATCGCATTATGAGTTGCAATAACCACAACGGGCATATCGCTATCGATAAGTGCAATAGGGCCATGCTTCATCTCTGCTGCCGGATAGCCCTCAGCGTGGATATAGGAGATTTCCTTCAGCTTCAAGGCACCCTCCAATGCAACGGGGTACGAGAAACCGCGCCCCAAATAGAGGAAGTTATGTGCATAAGTAAAGGTACGCGCGAGATCGGCCACCTTGTCATTAGTCTTCAGCACCTCACGGATTTTGTCAGGAATCTCGCTCAAGCCCTTCACAATGCGCAGATACTCGTCGCGATCGACAGTACCCTTGGCCTCGCCCATTGCCAAAGCGATCATTGTCAGCACCGTGACCTGACCGGTAAAGGCCTTAGTTGAAGCCACACCAATCTCGGGACCGACGTGAATATACGTACCCGTATCTGTAGCACGTGCTATTGACGAGCCGATAGCGTTGCAGACGCCATAGATAAAGGCGCCACGCTCTTTGGCTAACTGAATGGCAGCCAGCGTGTCGGCAGTCTCACCACTCTGACTGATGGCAATAACGACATCGCCTTTTCCTACAACGGGGTTCCTGTAGCGGAATTCGCTGGCATACTCTACTTCAACGGGAATACGGCACAGCGTCTCAATAATCTGCTTGCCTATCAAGCCAGCATGCCACGAGGTGCCACAGGCCACGATGACCACACGCTTGGCGTTAAGCAGCTGGCGACGATAGTCTATCAAAGCCGAAAGTGTCACGTGGTCGGCCTCTACGTTCACACGACCTCTCATACAGTTGGTCAGGCACTCTGGCTGCTCAAAGATTTCCTTCAGCATGAAGTGCGGGTAACCGCCTTTCTCAATCTGTCCTAAATCAATGTCAACGGTCTTGACGTGCAACTCCTGTTCCTCGTTCAGCAAGCTGACGACCTTCAACTCTTCATCGCGACGGATAACGGCGATGTTGCCGTCTTCCAGGTAAACCACCTTATCAGTATATTCCACAATAGGGCTGGCATCTGAACCTAAGAAGAACTCATCGTCGCCAATACCAACTACCAACGGACTTTGCTTGCGGGCAGCAATAATTTGGTCAGGATTGTTCTTGTCGAGTATGGCAATAGCATAAGCGCCAATCACCTGAAAGAGGGCTACCTGAACAGCCTCCAACAGCGACAGATGCTTACGGTTGGCGATATATTCAATCAGCTGAATGAGCACCTCAGTATCGGTATCACTTTCGAAGTGGACGCCGTTTTCAGACAGCTTTGCCTTGATTTCGGCATAGTTCTCAATAATACCGTTATGGATGATGACCAGATTATGCGACTCGGAATAATGCGGATGGGCATTGCGACTTGAAGGCTCACCGTGGGTAGCCCATCGCGTATGTGCAATACCAACGGTACCGCTGACATCCTTGTTATTACAAAACTCACAGAGATTGTCAACCTTGCCTTTTGACTTGTAGACACTCAAGTCGCCGTTGTCGTTGATAAGTGCTACGCCAGCGCTATCGTAACCGCGATATTCCAACCGGCGAAGACCTTTTATCAGAATGGGATATGCCTCCTTCTTACCTATATATCCAACAATTCCGCACATTTTGTTTGCTGTTTGTGTTATCTGGGGTGCAAAGGTACTGCAAAAAAACCGTACTGCCAAAAAAAGAGCCTAAAAAATGAAAACGTAGCATCAAAAAAAGAAAAAGGAGAACCTTCTCAGGCTCTCCTTTTTGAGGCTCATTCGCAAATAAAGCGAATAAGGGGAAATAACACTTGTCTCACGACAAAAATGAATTTCCAGTTAACCTTAATAATCTAATACCATGAAAAACACATTGCAAATTTAAGATAATTTCGTGTAAAATCAAATACACAAACGCTGTTTTGATGCAATATTTAATATTTATTAAGCTTTTCGTTTATTATTTTAAGAATGTTTGAGGGTTTGACGTGCTCTTTCAATCGTTTTTCGTGACTTTCCGTTAGTTTGGGAACAGTTGTCAGTTTACGCCATTTTGTCGTAAAGTATTGAACCTCAAAATCTTGATATTCGCCAGCTACCCCGAACGTGCTAACCATACAAATAACGTTCTTGGAGTCATCCACCATCTCAGTTGCCGTCATCAGCAACAACTCTACGGTACAGGCATCGTTCAGACGGATGGTGAGCGAGTCATCGCCAAGGGTTGTCAAGACACTTTTTCCTCCGAGATCGTTAGTAACCTCAGCCGTCATCTTCGAGTCCATAAAGTCCAGGAAATCGAGGCGGTTGTTGCGTGACAGGTATGGAATGACGGAATCAGGCATTTCGACGAACAGCTGACGGATAGTCAGCGTATCGGCCATCGTTGAGAGTGTTGTCACGAACAGAAGCGACAGTAACAGTATTCTTTTCATTGTTCTTTTCTTTTATACTTGTTTGGACAGTTGCATCATCATGACCGCAGAGAGACCTGCCGTCTCGGTGCGCAGACGGCTCTTGCCCAAGTCAACGCTGACGAAGCCTGCATCAACAGCCATCCGCACCTCGTCGATGCTGAAATCTCCTTCGGGGCCTATCATCACCAACGCATCGTCAGCCTCGTTGAGCTGACACAGCTGGTCGAAGAGATTCACTCGCGGCACTTCCTGATAGCAATGGGCAATGAAGCGATGTCCTGAGGGGTGACTGGCAACAAACTCGCTGAACGCCACCAGTTCGTTAACCGTCGGCAGATAAGCCTTATGGCTCTGCTTGACAGCCGCCACCACAATCTTCCCAATACGCTCCGTCTTCAGCTGACGGCGCTCCGAGAATTGGCAGTTCAGAAACGACAGCTCGTCAATGCCCACCTCAACGGCTTTCTCCGTCATCCATTCTATGCGGTCCATCATCTTTGTCGGAGCGATGGCCAGATGAACGTGACCTTGCCATTGGGCCGGCTGTGGCAGCTTCTCCACGATATGATACATGCAATGATGATTGTTCGCCAGAGTCACCTCTGCCTGGAAGAAAGTACCGCAACCATCCATCAGCATCAACTCGTCGCCCTCCTTCAGCCGCAGCACTCTCAGCGCGTGATTGGCTTCTTCGGGCGGCAGCTCCTGCCGGGTCTCGGCGTCGGGCACATAGAAGAAACGCGTTTCCTTCATTTCTTGTCCCTCCTCAATATCTCTTCGTGCAGATACGATGCCAACCGATAGTCTTCTGCCTCGATGGCACGGTCCAACTCTTGGTTCAGACGTTCCAGGTCGATGGTATTGATGGGAACCGAGATACCGCGGACGTCAGGGTTGTAGGGCGTGCTCTGACGCTGCATCAAAGTATCATCTATATAAAGAGGTATGCGCGAGATGACACTCAGCAGCACGGCGTCGCTCATACGGATGAGTTTCATCGTGAGCGTACGCTTGTTGAGAAGCGTCACACGGTACTGCCCGTCGCAGACGTCGCTGACCATCATCTCGAAGTCATTGATGTCGTTGTCGGCCAACAGCATTCTCAACAGCACTTCGGGCAACATCTGTTCACGACCTGGCTGACGATGAGTGCGAAGAGTCAGCTGATCCGTCATCAGCTTATCGCAGATGACGCAGATAGCCCGCACTTCATCTGCATCGGTAAGCCGTACGACAGAAAAGCCGTCACTTCCCACGATCTCACCCATGTCCTTATAGAACAGTTGTACACGCCCCATGCTGTGTCTCCTTATTTCTTCTCAGGATGGAATACCAAAGCAAAGCAAACGCCAACCACCAGCGCAAAGCCGGCGAAGATAAACCAGCACGTCTGCCAATCACCAACGAGGAAGCTCTGCTTCTCACCGTTCATCATGAACTCCTGCCAAGAACAGAAACTGTTGACAATCTCACCGGCAGCCAGCGTACCTATGGTGGCACCCAGTCCGTTGGTCATCATCATGAACAGTCCCTGTGCCGAAGCCTTGATGCTGGGGTCGCACTCCTGGTCGACATAGATACCGCCCGAGACATTGAAGAAGTCAAAGGCCACACCGTAGACGATACAAGAGAGGACAAACAGCAGCACGCCGGGCATAGCGGGATTGCCGATGCCGAAGAAGCCGAAGCGGAACACCCAGGCAAAGAGCGACATGAGCATGACCACCTTGATGCCGAAACGCTTCAGGAAGAACGGAATCATCAGGATGCAGCAGGCTTCGCTGATCTGCGAGATACTCGTCAGTAGCGTAGCATTGTTGGCTGCAAAGGTGTCGGCGAACTCGGGCATTCCCTTGAAGCTGGTCAGGAAGGGACCGGCAAAGCCGTTGGTGACCTGCAGACACATACCCAAGAGTGCCGAGAAGATGAAGAACAGAGCCATCTGACGGCGCTTGAACAGCGTGAAGGCATTGAGTCCGAGACTCTCGATGAGCGACACCTTGCCCTCTTTCTTCTCCAACCTGCATTCGGGCAGAGTGAAGCAATAGGCAAAGAGCACGATGCTCAACAAGCCCGACACGAAGAACTGCATATACGTGTACTGGAACTTATGCGAGTTCTCGGCCAGCGTGAAGCCGAAGCCGCTATCGTCGATGAAGGCGCAGTTGACAAACCACATCGTGGCGATAAAGCCGACGGTTCCCAACACACGGATGGGCGGGAAATCCTTGACGGTATCGAGATTGTTCTTCTTCAGGATGCTGAACGCTGCCGTATTGGCAAGGGCAATGGTAGGCATGAAGAAGGCCACGCTCAGCGTATAGAGTGCGATAAACAGGGCCTTGTCAGCCAACTGCTGTCCGAACCCTGCCTGATAGCCCAACCACCAGCAGCCAATCATGAAGATACCGGCTACCAGATGACAAAGGCCGAGGAGGCGCTGCGGCTGGATGTACTTGTCGGCTACAATACCCATGATGGTAGGCATAAAGATTGACACAATACCTTGGATGGCATAGAACCACGAAATCTGGTCGCCCAGGCCGGCAACTCCAAGATAATTTCCCATACACGTCAGATAAGCTCCCCAGACAGCGAACTCCAGAAAGTTCATCAATGCTAATCGGATTTTTAGATTCATATTAGTTTTAGTTTAAAGGTTTCAATTCATTGATGGTATTTGCCGAGTCAGCAGGCGCCATGATGGGTTTCTCCTGTTTCCGGAACTTGATCAGCTGGATACCTCTGATGAACATCAACTTCAGGGTTGTCGTCGGCTCTTTCTCAGGTGTCAGATAGACAAAGCCTCGTATTTCCTTCACCAAATGGTTGCCGTTAGCGGGTATTCGCAGCTGGTTGACGCCCGTCGACGAGAGTCCTGTAGCACGACTGATGACGCTGTCGTTGTCATAGCGAATAGCCAGGCAAGCCTCTGCATTACGCATACCGTTCTGATAGATGAAATCGGTACCGAGAATCAGCATGAACGAATCACCCTTGCGGAACGAGGTGTCGGCTTTCTGAACAAAGCTGAAGACGTTGTAAGGTGCGTAAGGCAGGAGTATCTTCGAGAGATTTCCCGTCCACACGTCGGTAGTGTCACCGCCGGCATTGAGATTGGCAAAGTGGTTCACCTCGCCCTCGTTGGCCCCCAGTTCCATCGCCTGGTCCGTCAGTCTTTCGGCAACATGTTTGTACATGTCGCTGAAGCGGTCAGCACGGACGTAGTAATAGACTAACGATGAATCAAAGTCGGCCTTCGTCACACCATGTTTTTCGAGGACACTCGCGAAATACAGCGTTTTCAGATAGTCACGTTCGGCATCGGTCTTTCCGTTCTGATCGGCCATCGCCTGCGACAGATGGAAGTCACACAGGATGTCCTCCATGTCGCCGGGCTGAATATAGCGCGAAGGGACGGAAGGGGTACACGCCACCATCGCCACGCAGGCCACTACTATAATATATAATAGGTGTCTACTCACGTTTCAAGCTGATTTGACCGATTTCCTTGCGATAGAACAGCAACAGCAGCACCACGCCCACGGAGATGTTGGCGTCGGCATAGTTGAAGACAGGGCTGAAGAATATGAACTCCTGACCGCCCCACATCGGCACCCACTCCGGCCACGTCGTAACGATCAGCGGGAAGTAGAACATATCTACCACCTTACCCATCAGGAATGGCGCATAGCCCGTGCCGAAAGGTACGAAATAACTGGTGTAATACGGCGATGAGGCATTGAAGATCAGGCCGTAGAACATACAGTCAATCAAGTTGCCGACAGCACCTGCTAACACCATCGCCAGACAGACGATGTAGCCCGTACGGGCCTTCTTGCGCACCTGCAGCCAGAGGTAGTAGGCCAACAGACAGATGGCCACCACGCGGAAGAGCGAGAGAGCGAGCTTCGAGCCTATCTGCATGCCGTAGGCCATACCGTTGTTCTCGATAAACGAGATGTAGAACCAGTCGAAGATGCGGATGCTCTCGTGAAGCGTCATCGAGGTCTTGACCCAGATCTTGATGAGCTGGTCAATGACGAGGGCCGACAGTACGACGAGTACTGCCAGCCAACCGTCAGAGATGATTCGTTTTAGCTTCACTTCTTCTGATTCATTTTCGACTCAACGCTGAGCGTAGCGTGCGGAACGGCCTTCAGACGCTCCTTCGGTATGAGCTTGCCCGTCAGACGGTCAATACCGTAAGTCTTATTTTCAATACGCACCAGCGCAGCCTTCAGCCCCTGGATAAACTTCTGCTGACGTGCAGCCATCGTGATGATTTCCTCTTTCGACTGGGTTGCCGAACCTTCCTCCAATGCCTTGTACGTAGGCGATGTGTCGTCCACGTCGTTGGAGTCCTGGTTGGTAATGACGGCCATCATCTGGTCATAGTCGCGCTTGGCCAAAGCCAGCTTCTCGTTGATAATCTCGCGGAACTCCTCGAGTTCCTGGTCAGAATAACGTGTTTTTTCTGTTTCCATTGTATGATTAGTTTTTGGTTATTGTAATATTCAGTTTGAAATCGTCGAACTCCACCTCGGTGCCGTCGTTCGGAGCAATCTCGATGGAATCGGCCAAAACTTGCGTTTTGATATAGTCGCCGAAGGCCGCTACCGACTTCTCCACCTCAGCATTGGGAGCCAGCGTGATGCTGATGCGGTCGGTAATCTCCAATCCGCTCTCCTTACGGATGTTCTGTACGCGGTTGATAATCTCGCGGGCCATACCCTCCTGACGCAGCTCGTCGTTGAGTTCCACTTCGAGGGCTACGGTCAACGAGCCTTCGTTGGCAACGAGCCAGCCGGGGATGTCCTCGCTGATAATCTCGACGTCGGCAGCTTCGACCGTCAGGTCTTGCCCCTCAACATTGATGCCGATGGTGCCGTTCTGCTCCAACTCGGCAATCTGCTCCTGCGACAGGGCGTCCATAGCAGCGGCAACACCCTTCATCAGCTTGCCGAACTTCTTACCCATCGTCCTGAAGTTACACTTTACCTTCTTGACGAGAATGCCCTGACCTTCAACGAATTTCAGTTCCTTGACGTTCACCTCATTCATAATGAGCTGCTTGACGGCCTCGATGTGTTTTTTCTGTTCCTCGGTAGCAGGCACCATGATAGCCTGCAGCGGCTGGCGCACCTTGATATTCACCTTGCGGCGCAGGGCGAGCACCATCGAGGTAATCTTCTGAGCCATCTCCATACGGGCCTCCAAATCTTTGTCGATGAGGGATTCATCGACAGCGGGGAAGGAGTCGAGATGTACGCTGTCCTTCTCGCCGCCGAGATCCTTGTAGAGCTGGTCGGCATAGAACGGGGCGAACGGTGCCATCAGCTTCGCGACAGTCAGCAGACAGGTGTAGAGCGTGTCGTAAGCCGAGCGTTTGTCGTCGCTCATGTCCTTACCCCAGAAGCGTTTGCGGTTCAGGCGGACATACCAGTTGGAGAGGTCGTCGTTGACGAAAGCATCGATGAGGCGGCCGGCACGGGTCGGGTCGAAGTTGTCGAGCTCCTTCTGCACACCCTTGATGAGGGTGTTGAGGCACGAGAGAATCCAGCGGTCAATCTCGGGAGAAGACCCACCCCCTTGCCCCTCCCTGTGAGGGAGGGGAGTAGATACTTCTTCTGCAGACTGCCCACCTTCTGGGTAATTACTCCCCTCCCTCACAGGGAGGGGCTGGGGGGTGGGTCTCCATTCATCCACATTAGCATAGAGCGCAAAGAAGCTATACGTATTATATAAGGTGCCGAAGAACTTGCGGCGCACCTCGTCGACGCCCTCGGGGTCGAACTTCAGGTTGTCCCACGGCTCCGAGTTGGTGAGCATATAGAAGCGGACGGCGTCCGTGCCGTACTTCTCAATCATCTCGAAGGGGTTCACCACGTTGCCCACGTGCTTCGACATCTTGTTGCCCTTGGCGTCGAGCACCAGACCGGTGGAGATGACGTTCTTGAAGGCTACGGAGTCAAAGATCATGGTGGCGATGGCGTGCAGCGTGAAGAACCAGCCGCGCGTCTGGTCGACACCCTCGTTGATGAAGTCGGCGGGGAAGGCCTCGCGCTTGTCGATTAAATCGCGGTTTTCAAACGGATAGTGTACCTGAGCGTAAGGCATCGAACCGGAGTCGAACCACACGTCGATGAGATCGGTCTCGCGCTTCATGGGCTTGCCCTCGTCGCTGACGAGCACGATGTTGTCCACATAGGGGCGGTGCAGGTCAATGCGGTCGTAGTTCTCCTTCGACATATCGCCGGGCACGAAGCCCTTTGCCTTCAGCGGGTTCTCGGCCATGATGCCGGCCTCGACGGCCTTTTCTATCTCGTTGTAGAGCTCCTCGACCGAACCGATGCACTTCTCGGCCTTGCCATCCTCGTCCCGCCAGATGGGCAGC
>Ga0256407_10013152_pt1 | contig 11110 bp, 6 predicted proteins | sample RumenRJG_04DNA_FD_193489 | JGI IMG/M metagenome (GOLD analysis project Ga0256407, IMG submission 193489) | Bovine rumen microbial communities from Lethbridge, Alberta, Canada - RJG_04 | ecosystem: Host-associated > Mammals > Digestive system > Stomach > Rumen | place: Canada: Alberta | collected... | reverse complement strand
TAATCAATATTTAAATCTAATTCTTGAGGAAATATTTTGATAGTAGGAATATTTAAACAAAAATAACATCTATTAATTACTTTATCTATTAAATTATTATTTTCCATTTTTAATATAAATAATTAATAAAAATATAAAAATAAAAAATTAAAAAAAATAAAATTTAAAAAAAATAATAATAAAATTAAAAAAAAAAATAATTCCAAATCCAAACACTATAAAAAAAATAATTCATTTAAATAATTATCATTTAAAGAAGCAAAAAAAAAAGTAAAATGTCAGACCAACAATCAAACCCATCATCAAATTTATTTTCAAACAATATAACAACACCAGAAACAGAAATTGAGAAAAAACTTCAACAAAGACAAGAGCAATATTCAAACTCTGAAAATTTTACAGAATTAAAACAAAATGCAATATCAAATGAATTAAGTAGAACAAAAGATGAAAGATCAAAAATGTTTATGCAAAGAAGAATAAGAAAAATATTAAATGTTGATAAAGCTGAATCATTAATAAATAAATTAACAATATCAAAAGAATTATATGAACAATGTAATCAAATGGAAATTCAACCTGAAGATTTATTAAAAAGTATTGAATTATTTAGAACAGAAGAAATTAATATGAAATATAAAGGATTAGTTGCTTTAAGAAAAATGTTATCTTTTCCAACAAATCCTCCAATTCAAGAAATTATTGATTATAATTTAGTTTCTGATTTTATTAATTTATTAAATAATTCTTATCCTGAATTTCAATATGAAGCTTTATGGTGTTTAACTAATATTGCTTCTGGTACTTCTGATCAAGCTAATACTATTATTGTTAAAGGTGGTTTAAATAAAATTATTCCTTTAGTTGATTCTTCTATTGAAGAATTACAAAATCAAGCTGTTTGGACTATTGGAAATTTAGCTGGTGATTCTGTTAAATCAAGAGAACAAATTATTCAAAATAAAGGTTTTGATAAAATTATTAATGTATTTTCTACTACACAAAGACCTTCTTTAATTAAAAATTGTACTTGGGCTATATCAAATTTTTTAAAAGTTAAACCTATTATGTCATATGATGTTTGTGAAAGTTGTATTATTCATGTTATTAGAGGAATTAATACATTAAATCAAGATAAAGATTTTTTAGTTGATGCTTGTTGGATTTTATCATTTATGACTGAAAATTATAAAGCTTCAATAAAGCAAATTTTAGATACTGATATTTTACCTTTATTATTTACTTTTTTGAAATTAGATATATCATATATTGTTTTAAGTGTACTTAGAATTATTGGTAATATTGCAAGTGGTAATGCTAATCAAACTCAATTACTTATTGATAAAGGAGTTTTAAATTATTTAAAAGAAACTATTTATAATCCTAAAAAATCAATTAGAAAAGAAACTGCTTGGATTTTATCTAATATTGCAGCAGGAACACAAAAACAAATTGAAATTTTAATAAAAGAAAATTTCCTTCCATTATTAACTGAAGTTATTAAAAATGATGATCCAGAAATAAAAAAAGAAGCAATTTGGGCAGTTTGTAATTTAACTTCTATAGAAAAACCAATTTTAATGAAAATTTTAATTGAACAAAATATAATTGAATTAATTTGTGAATGTTTAAAAATGAAAGATGCTAAATATTTAGCTGTTAGTTTAGAAGCTTTTGGAAATTTATTGGCTTATGGAAAAAAATATTTAATGATTGATGGTGTTAATAGAATTGTTACTAAAGTTGAAGAATTAGGAATGTTTGATGTACTTGAAAATTTACAGTATCATCCTGTTGAAGTTGTTTATGAAAAAACTATTAAATTACTTGAAAATTATTTTGATACTGAAAATACTCAATAATAATTATTATTTATTTTTATCATTTTCTATTGAAAATTTTTATATATAAATTATGATTTTTCATAAATGAATACGTCAAAATTTTATTAAAAAGTTTTTTTTTTATTTTTTTTATTTTTTTTATTTCTTTTTATATTTTTTTATTTTTTTTTATTTTTTTTTTAAGATAAATTAATTTGAATAAAATAAAAAATAATATATTTTCATTTTTTTAAAATAAACTAATAACTAAAATACTAAATGGAAGGTTCATTATTTAATTTACAACAAATGATAAATGATTCAAATTCAGAATCAGGATCATCATATTCAAGTAGAACATCAAATAAAAGTGAATCCCAAATAGTTGAACCAGAAAAAATAGGACAAGATGAATCAAATGAAAGTTACAATAAAGAAAAAAGTTCATATACAAAAAGTGAAAATCAAACATCAAAAAGAACATCAAATTTAAATGAAACATCACATTATAAAAATACAATAATTCAAAAACATGATATTTTACAATTAAAAGTAGGAACAATTTTATCAGATAAAAAAAACGTATCTAAAATATTAAAACACATTTTTAAAAAAATAATGGACATTAATAAAATAAATCAATCTTATAATGAAATATTAAAAGAAATAAATCATACAAATCAAAAATTTTTTGATGAACAATTTCCACCAAATGAAAATACCTTAATAAAAGGATATAATATAATAAAAATTCCAAAAGGTTTAAATTTAAATATTGAAAAAACAAATTTACAAAAAAGATTCAGAGAAATAAAATGGGAAAGAGAAAGTGAAATATTAAATTATGAAAGAATATTTGGAGAACAAATTGAAGTAACTGAAATAAAACCAGGTGAATTTTCTAATTCAAATTTTATAAGTGTAATAAGTGCATTAGCAGAATTTCCAAATAGAATTGAAAAAATATTTATATCAAGAACAAAAAATAAAAATGGTATTTTTTCAGTTAATATATGTAAAGATGGTTTATTAAGAGAAATAGTAATTGATGATTATTTTCCTTTTTTTAAAAATAATAATTCTTTATGTTTCTCATCATGTAATAAGAATTTATTATGGGTTCAAATATTAGAAAAATGTTATGCTAAAGCATATGGTTCATATAATAATATTGATAATAAACATGTTGAAGGAATATTAAGAGATTTAACATATGCTCCTGTAATTACTTTAGATAATTCAAATGATGATTTAATTCAAGCTTTAATAGAAGCTTTTCATAATCATTGGTTAATTTTAGCAAGTGCTGGTGATACTGAAGCAAGTCAAGAATTATTAAAAGAACTTGGTTTAAAAGAAAATTATGAATATGCTATTTTATTTGTTTATACTTTAACACCTGAAGAAATTAATTCTGGTAGTTCTAATTTAGCAAATACACCTTATAATGATGAGAATTATAAAACTATTATTAAAATTAGAAATTTATGGAGTACTATTGGTTGGATTGGTGATTGGAGTGATTATTCTAGTTTTTGGACACCTGAATTTAAAGAGAGATTACAATATGAAAATGGTTCTAATTGTTTTTTTATGAATTTAAAAGATTTTAAACATTATTTTTCTAAAATTAAAATTTGTAAATATATGGAAAATTATAAATATACTTCAATTCAAATTTATCAACAACCAGAAAAATATTCTTTAGTATTAATGAAAGTAACAAATGCAATTGAAATTCATGAACCAATTCAATGTTGTATATCATTTATTCAAGAAGATAAAAGAGATTCAATAACAAAAGAATATATATATGGAATTAGTAGAATGATAATAAGTAGAATAATAGGTGATAATATATATAGTGTTGAATATATAGAAGGAAAAATTGGTCAAGAAAGAGAAATTTGTTTAGAAAAAGAATTATTACCAGGTGAATATTTAATTTTTTGTGAATTATCAAAAATAAAAGAAAGCACACCTTATGTTATATCATGTTACTCAAATGAAAAAGTAGAATTAATAGAAATTGATGCAAAATTATATCCAAAAATTTTAGAAAAAATATTTATTTCATGTGCAAAAATACAAAATTTAATGTTGAGATTTGATCAAGATGGAGCACCAAATTGTAGAAAATATTCAGGAAGTACAGTTGAAGGTTATTCATATATTTATGTAGAAAATTTAGAAGAAGATGCAAAATTAATTGAAGATGTAAAATATACTAAATTTGAAGGATTACAATTATTACCTCCATTCCATGGTACTTCATATCATATTGAAGTTGGTCCTGGTCAAAGTCAATTAATATTAATTAAACATATTGAAGTTAATGAATATAATTTAATTTTTTCTTATCAAAGTTCAATTCAATTTGGTGAAAAAACTTTAAAGAAATTAGCAAAAGAAAAAGGGAATAAAAAAAAAAGAAAAGATACAAAAGAAAATAAAAATTTAGATATTGATGTTTATATTTATAAACATACTTTTGGTTTGTGTTATTATTATGAGAATAATACTAAAAATAAAAGATTGAAAGAACAAATTAATATAGCAACTAATACTAATGTTGATTTTGTTGGAGAAAAAGAAGGTACTAATGAAATTATTTTTGTTGTTGAACCTGGAGAAACACATTTTGTTGAATTAAGAGGAAAAAATAATTTATGGAAAGTTCAACCTAAAATTACTTATGCTATTGAAACTATAAATGATGGAAAAGAAAATGAAGATAAAAATGATAATGAAGATATAAAAAATGAAAAAAATGAAAAAAGTGAAAAAAATGAAAAAAGTGAAAAAAATGAAAAAAGTGAAAAAAGTGAAAATGAAGATAAAAAAGAAAATGATAATAAAAATGATAATAAGGAAGATAAAAAAGATGATAATAATGAAAAAGAAGAAATAAAAGATGATGAAGATAATGATAAAAAAGATGACAAAGAAGATAAAAAAGATGAAGAAGATAGTAATAGAAGTGATAAAAAAATAAAAAAGAAACAATCTAAAAAAATTATATCTGAAAAAAGTTTAATGGAATAAAAATTTGATTTTTATATTTTTTTTAAATTTTTTTGGAATAATTATTTGTTTAAAAATAAATTATTACATTTTATTTAATAATAATTTTGTATAATATAATTTATTATTTAGATTCTCCTAAACATAATTTTTTTATGATTAAAAAAACAATAGAAAAAAAATTATTATTATAATGCTATTAATTTATAAAGAATTTAAAAAAGTTTCTTCAAATTTTGTTTTATAATCTTTATCAAATTTTTCTCCTTTTTCATATATCATTCCATTTTTACATATTTGACATAAAGATTCTTTTCTTCTTTTTTTTGTTGATTGAATTTTTTTTGTTTTATTTTTTAAAAATTCATTTATTTTATTCATAATCTTTTTTTTGTTTAATTTATTTAATAATTTATTATGTTTAACTACTTTTTGAAAATTAATATAATCAATATTTGATTCATAATCATCTAAATCTGATTTAAAAATATATTTTGTTCTAGTTATTACATAATTACATAATTCTTTTTTATTTCCTTTTATTTCACTATATTCAATTGTTAAAGATGCATTTTTTGGAATATTATTATTTTTCTTTTCAAAATAATCATAAATCATTTTTTCAATTTTAGGAAAAAAAGAAGGAAAAATAAATTCTTCTTCTTCATGTGATAAAAAAAGTTTAATTTTTAAATAAATTTCATTATCATTATTATTATTAATTTTAGAATTATAACTAGCAAGAATTTTATTAATAAAAAGATCAAAATTTACATTATAACAAAAGTCTTTATCAATAAAAATATAAAATATATTTTCATTAGAACAATTAATCATAGTTTCAATTGCTAAAAATTGATATTCATTTTCAGGAACAAATTCTCCTATTTCAACATTAAATTTTAAATATAACATAACTAAAGATAATTTAACATCTAATTTAGTAATAAATTTATCATAATAATTATTTGAACTTGTAGATTCATAATTAACTTGTAAAAAATTTTGATAACCTTCAAAAGAAATTAATTTAGTAAAATTTTCATTTGCATTTGATAAAGTTTCTTTATCTTTAGTAACAATATAAGTTAAAGTAGAAGAATTTTTTATTAAATAATCTGTTGTTGGAAGAAGAAAATAAACACAATCAAATTTTCTTCCTGATTTATAAAGACAAGAATTATCAATTAATTGAGAAAAAAATTCTTTAATTTCTATATCTTGTGAACCTGATAAGTCACAAAATATTAAAACATTTATTTCTAATCTTTCAAAAACTATTGTAAATAAAGAATCAAAATCTATTTTTTCTCCATTTAATAATGTGTCACTTTCATCATCAAGTGCTAATAATAAAGCAAAAATTTTTCCTATTTTTTTTTTACTAAATACTTCAATTTTAGCATTGAAGTTATTATATAATTGATTTAAATTATCTGAAAATAATGAATTATTAAAAAAAAGAAGGAAATTAAATTTTGTGAAAAAATATCCTTCAGCATCCTTTAATTTTAATTTTAATGTTGTTATTTGATTTTCTGTAAAATCTAGATTTAATTTTCTATATGATTCATATAATAATCTCTCTAATTGTCTTAATTGAGGATCTTTTATCATTTCTGATTTGTTTTGATTATTCCCCATTTAAAACTTTTATTTTTTTTTCCATTTTTAACAAAATAATATATTAATACATATAAATATATTATTTTAAAACATTGAAACTAAAAGAAAATGAATGAGATATGATAAAAAGTATATTTATATATATATTTTTATTAAAGAATAAAAAATCAAAAATATTTTTTCAAAAATAGAATAAATTATTAATAAAAATATAATCTTATAAATAAAATCAAATCAAATTTTTTTCAAAAAAAATATAATTTAACATTAATATAATATGAATTTTCCTTATTTTATATATCTAAAAAATTATAAATGTTTCTTTTAATTTTATTTCTATAATATTTCTATTAATATATAAATATTTTAAAAATAAGTTTTTTATTAATATTATATATTATTAATTCACAATATAAAAAATCTTATTCTAACAAAAGTTCTAATTCATTTCCTCTTTTAGTTCTGATAAATTTATATTTTTTTAAATAAAATATTATATATATTATCAATATTATTATTATTATTATAAATATTATTATTAATATATGATAGAATGATTTATTAAATTTATCCTTATTTAAATTTAAATACATACCAATTATTTTTCTATCTGAATCAAAGATTAAAAAATTGTTTTTAAAAAAAGTCTTTCCAAACACCCATTCATTAATTGTTTCATTAACATTAAATAAAATTTGAAAATATTTTTTATTATTTAATTCAAAAAATAAATCTTTATCTGTAAAATTAAAATAATATTTAATATCTTTCAAACCAAAAGAAACATTATTAAATTTTGTTAAATCAACATCATTATCACAAATATAATATTTATAAATAGTATTATTATCTAATTTACACTTATTATTATTATCAAAGAATTCTTTCTTAATAACATCAAAAAATTCTTTGCTTCCAATAATAAAACTAAATTCAATTTTTAAAAGAATTTTTTTAATTCCTTTAATTCTTATTTTCGAATAAAAAATTTCATCAAAATCAATAATCCAATTAATTAAACTTTTAGAAGCCCCAGATTTCATATGAACAAAATTATTTTCTAAATAATTTTTATTATATAAATGTGGATATTCACCAATAATTAATTCACCATTATCATTATTTAAATAATTTAAAGAAAATGAATAACTTGAAATAATATCTTTTTTTTTTAATTGATGAATAAAATTCATATCAACTAAAGAATCATGATTTTCTTTTAATTGTAATCCCAATATTCCACTTTGTAAATAATTAATTGAATCAGCTAATAAAAATTCAAAATTATCTATTTTATTTTCTCCAATTGTTATAGTATCACTTACTTTAAAACCTTTTAAATATTCTCTTCCAGAAAAATTCATTTTTGTTTTTTTTAATTTTTTAAATGTTATTGATGAAGAATATGAAAATTTTTTTATTGGATCTTTTTCACAATCTTCACTTGTTATAACTGTAATATGATTTTGCAATCTTATATTTAAAGGAATTATTTGTTCTGGTGTACCAAATGGAATATTAATATAAATATCATTATTGATATATGATTCTGGAAAATTTCCTGAATATGAATTTTTTGTTTGAAAATTATATTTAATGTATTTTTCTAAAGAAAAGTTTAGGAAAAATGAAAAAAGTATTAAAATCATAATTAAATATTTTTATTTTTATAAAATAAAAATAAATTATTATGATATTTTTATTTTTATACAATATAAATAAATTATTATAAATAATAATTTATAAATCACTTGTTAATGGAATGTCAAATGTACCTGAATTATAACTTAATACTTTTTTATTATCTATAATTTTATTAAACATTTTACAAAGTGATTCATTTTGAAGAATATTTTTAGTAGAATTATTTTTTTTTAAATAATTAAAATCTTTATAACTTTTTCGAAAAATATTATTATTATAAGGAAACAAATTTAAACTTTTAATTCTTTTTTTTTCAATATTTAAAATAAATGAATTTTTTTTTTCTTTTGAAGAATCATCATTTTTTTTTAAATTATATAATGATAAATTCATATAGTGATTTGTTTTAAAAATTTTTTTTTCATTTTGTAGAATATCAAAAGAATTTAATGTAGAAAAAATAGATAATTTAGGAAAATAATGTAAAATTTTTTTTGTTTTATTATGAGTTATATGAAATTTTTTATACATTTTTATAACTGGACTAAAATTATTTTCCTTTTTTATAAATTTAACATTTTGTTTAGAATTTTTTTTTAATAAAAAAGATGAATTAATATAATTATTTAAACTTCTAGAAAATGATAAACTATTATCTTTTTTATCTTCAAGAATTTCTTTTTCATAACATAACATTTTATTATTTGTATTTAATTTAATAAAACCATCTTTATTCTTTTCAAATTTGTTATTAATAGAGTTAATCATATTATAATAAGAACCTTCATTAAACTTTTCATAAATTTCATTAACTTTATCTTTATTAAAACTAAAAGAAGAAAATCTTCTAAGATTTTTAGGTATAATTTTTTTTTCAATTTTTTTAATTTGATAAATAGTATTTTCAATAGATTTTTCTAAATTAATAAATAAAGGAAGACAACTTTTAAGAACATCATCTAAATAATCATAAATATGAATTAAATTCAATTTAAAAATAATTAAAAATTCACAATCACAAATCATAGTATATTTCATTTTATCAATACCAGCAGTTAATTCTAATCCTCCTATTCCACCTGAAGTTAAATTAATTAATTTAGTTAATTCTCTTGAATTTATCATATAATATTTTTTACTTATTGATTCATCTATTTTTGATATTTCTTTTTTAATTAAATCTTTATAATTTATATTTCCTGTTTTTTTTATTATATCATTTGTTGATTCTTCTTTATTTAATATTATTGATGAATTTATTTTTAATAAATTTGTCATTAATTTTACAGTTCCATTATAAATAATATAAAAATTTCCTGTTCTTTCTCCTTCATTATATATTATTTCATTTCTTGTATAAAATTTTGTTTTTATATTATTTCTTATTATATAATCAATTTTATATGATATACATTTTGAAAATATTGGAATTGTTTTATATAAAAATTCTTTTTTTCTTAATTCTGTTTCTTGTAAAATTTTACCTAATATTTTTTTAAAAGATTCTTTTGTAATTGTAAATAAATGTGTTTCTTCTATTGTAAAAGCATTTTTGTTTTGTCTTTTATCATATAATAATTTTTTTACTCCAAAATAATTTCCAGTATTAAATTGATATTTTTCAATTTCTTTATTTAATAATGAATTAAATTCTGTAAAAGAAATTTTTCCTTTTAATATTAAGTAAAATTTATTTGAATTATCACCTCTTTTAAATAAATAAAATCCCTTTAAATATCTTTCATATTCCATTTCCTCAATTAAAAGATATAAATAAGTATCATTTATTTTATTATATTTTAAAAAATAACAAAATTCTTTAAAAGTTTTTAGTATTTTTGATAATTCTTCTATTATTTCTTTTTTATGTGTATTTAAATGCTTTATATTATTTAAAGTTATTAATACTGATAATTTTGAATCTGATGTTATATTTTTATTATTCTCTAAAATTAAAGATGAAATCCTTTTTAACTTTTTTAATTTATTTTGAACATTTGGTTTTTTATTTTCTTGATTAAAATTTAGTGACATATAATAATTTATTTATTTAAGTTTAGAATAAATAATAAATAAATTAAATAAATTTAATTAAGGAAAAATAATTAAAAATATTTTTTTAAAAAATTTATATATAATATATTTATAATATCTAATTATATGACAAGAACAAAAATTAATATAATTTGTAATTAAACAAATTAAGTTCCACAACTTTACCATTAATAAATAAATCTATTAAACAAGATTTTATTTATCATATCAAAATTGTAATTTACATAAAAATCAAAAAAAATAATTAAAAAACCGTTAATTAATTTATAAATTATCAAAACATTCAAAAAGATAATGTTTATATTTTTCAAATTGTTCTTTTTCTACATAAAGAGAAAAATCAATTAAATTTATAAATTCACTTTCTAATTTTTTTAATTCTTTAACACTAACTCCAGCAATTTTTGAATAATAAGAAAAGTCATAAATTAAATCTTCATTATATTTCAATGAAAGTAATATTGCAGTAAATATTATTCTATGAATATTATAAGGAGTTAATATTAAATTTGTTTTTTGACATAAACGATCAACATAAATAAGTGAAGTAATTAAAGTATTATTTTCAACTTGTGAATATTTTTTTATTCTTTCTAAATAATCTTTTAATGAGATTGTTGGAATTGATTGAGCTGAAAAAATACTTTTTTCTTGTTTTTTTTCTAATTTTAAATAATTTTTTAAATTTTTATTTTGTTTAATAAGTAAATTTAATATATTAATTATTCCATCTATTACATTTACTTCAGAGGAATAATCACATATACTTTTAATTGATAATATAGAATTATCATTATCTTGAGTTGAATAACTTGTATTCATTTCGAAGTCCATTTTTTTATACTTATTTATTTAATCAATCATGTTATGTAAATATATAATATTTATTCAAAAAAGATAAAAAATAAAAAAAAAAAATTAAATTAAATTATGAATAA
>Ga0256407_10013151_pt1 | contig 11114 bp, 1 predicted proteins | sample RumenRJG_04DNA_FD_193489 | JGI IMG/M metagenome (GOLD analysis project Ga0256407, IMG submission 193489) | Bovine rumen microbial communities from Lethbridge, Alberta, Canada - RJG_04 | ecosystem: Host-associated > Mammals > Digestive system > Stomach > Rumen | place: Canada: Alberta | collected... | reverse complement strand
AAAAAAACTAAAAAAAAAAAAAAAACAAAAAATTAAAAAAAAAATGATATCCTCACCTCCAAAAGATAATCCATCCTCAAAACGAAAAGTACTAAGTAGTTCATCAACATTAAATTACCGTAGAATAGATTGTACAATATTAGAAGGAGGATTAAACCCAATAATGGATGACTTTTACTTATGTGAATGTGACCCAGAGAGAAGAAATCCAATATGTAAAAAATGTTTTAAAACATGCCATAAAGGTCCAGGTCATATGGAAATAAAACACTTTCATCAAGAATGTGTTTGTGTATGTGGATTTAATGCACATCAACCAATGGATAAAGAACAAGGAAAAAAATCAGATGAAAAATATAGTAAAAAATGTTTATTTGGTGAATGGGCTTCTGAATGTAAATATACTATTTTTTTTAAAGATCCTAATGAACCTAATGTTTTTATTTGCTTACTTTGTAAGAATTTATGCTACAAAAATGCGAGAAATTTAATTAAAACTTCTACTGAAGCTGAAGGAATTAGTAGTAAGAATTTTGTTTGTCAATGTAATAATCAGAATCATGCTAATATTAGGGTTTTGTTTAGAAAATTTAAATCAATTTCAAAAAAAAATAATTTTTTTAAAAAATATGATTTTGAAGGATTCACTTTTACTCAATTAGTTAATATTATTTTAAAAGGTAAACAAAGCTTTGATAATATTTTTCATTCTTTTGAAGATAAAATTAATGAGACTATAAATAAGATTAAAACTAATCCTACTTATGCTTTGGAAGAACATTCTTTTTTAAATGATTTACATTTTACTAGTAATATTTTATCTAATTATGCTATTAAAACTAAAAATGTTTATATATTAGTAAAAAAGGAAAAAGATGGTAAAAATAATAGTAAAATTGATTTATTGAGTATTACACAAAAATCAAAAGATGAAAATAATATATCAAATACTTATTATATTTATGGAAAAAATTTAGTTTATTTTAGAGATGAAATAAAAAATATTTTTACACCAAGTAAATATTTTTTAATTATGATGAAAAAGTTTGATTTTAAATCAAATTACATATGGCAATTAAAACAATTTTTGACAAATATTTTTTATTCATTTAGAGTTGCAAAAGATTTTGTAAAATTCCCTAATGTTAAATATAGAGATATAATGTTATTAAATCCAATTCAAAGATTAATATTAGTCTCAAATATTAAACAATCAAATGAAATAAATGAACAATATTTAAGTACTGAAGAAAATATTTTAGATAATGTAATTCAATGTTTATTAAAAATTGTTAAAACAAATGAAAAACAAAGCCAAATTTATTTTATATATAGTAAATTGTATAAAATTTGTGAATTATATGCAAAATATTCTTTATTCAATTATGAACAAGTAAATAAATTTGCATCAGTAAATAATAAAATTTTATTTTTTTTTGGTTCATGTGTAAAAGATGATAGAAAAAATATTGAGCAACAAAATTTAAAATTTAAAGTTTTATCACCAATGATGAAATGTATATTATATTTAACATTTTATTATAATGATCAAGTATTAGCATCTTATTTGAAGCAAGAAAGAAGTATTAAAAATGTAAATTTTTTCCATATGAAAACTGAAATTTGTAAATTATTAATGAAAAATGTAATTAATTGTTTAACTTTAATACAAGAATTTATTCCAGATTTTGATTTCGAAGATTTAAAAGAAATAGATGAATCAAAAGAATCAGATTCAATACAAAGGAAAAAGAGAATATTATCAAAAGTAACTAAATCAGTATTAGAAAAAGAAGATGCAATAAAAGTAGCATTTGATGGAAGTAATATGAAAAGATGTTTAAGAAATATAGTAAAATGTGCTTATTCAGTTATTAAAATAGTACTTGGTTTTCCAGAAATTTATATGACTGGAATTTATAGATTAACAAATAAATATGAAGAAGTTGCTTTTAATTATTATGATGCAAGTAAAATGAATTTAAATGAAATTGAATTAGTAAAGAGATTAATTCAATTATTTGAAGAATTAGAAGCTGATTATTTTAAACAACATTCAAATTTTAAAAGGAATAATGATGAACTTATTTCTCAAATAAATGATGTTTTAAGTCAAGTTATGAATTTATTAAGAATAAATGATGAAAAAAAAGAAATTAAATCAATTAATCCTTCATTAATTGATGAAGGAAAAAGTTTAATGGAAACTAAAAGTAAATTTAAAATGGCTTTTACTACAAAAAAAATAAATGTTGAAGAAGAAGAATATAAATTTTATATTGAAAGAGTTAAACCTAGAAAATATGAACCTTCAACTGAAATGGATGAAGAAGATAAATTGAAAATATTAATTAATAAAACTTATATTTTACAATCCATATTTAAATCAATTGATATTTTTCATTCTTTTCATATTTCAAATTCTTCAAAAAATCTATTTTTTATGGATGATGAAATTTTTCTTAAAATTTTAAAATTATCTTATTTTTATATTAATAATAATTTGGATAATTGTTTCATGTTTTTGACTTCTGATTTTTTAAGTAATATTGAATTTTTAAATGGTGAACAATTATTTAATATGCTTGATTTAGTTGAACATTCATTAAAAACAATTTATCTTTATTCAGCAGAAATTCAAGTAGATTCTCAATTAATACATTTATTAAAAGTTGCCATAGTTAAATCTAGTAATTCAATTTGTTTAATTGATAAAATCCTAAAAATAATGCAAATAATTTTAAAAATAAATTTCCTAGAAGAACAAAATACATTAAGAAAAATGAGGAAATTAATGATATTCTTTTATAGTAAATTAACAGAGGCAAATATAGATTTAAAAACATTATTAAATGGAAAAGACAAAATTCGAAATTATAAAACAATAAAAAAAACATTAAGAGTATTAAACAAATTATTTGAAGGAAATGCAGTTTTAGAAGAAAGAAGATTCATTGAAGATATATTAACAAAAAGAGAAATATTAAAAATATTTAAAAAAAACTTTACATTAGATATTTCAATAAGAACAGAATTATTAATTTTTTACAGAATAGTATATTTAGATACAATAATATTAGAAAGAAATATAAATTATTACACATCATTATTAATTATTGATCCACAAGTAACAAAAGTTGAAGGAAATATAGAAAATCAAAAATATTTAAGATTTTTTGAAAATTTAATGGCAAGTGGAAATAATCCAAAAACAATTGAAGTTCCTGAAGAAGCAAGAATATTAATTTTTGAATTAAGAAATTTTAGAGGTATTATTGAAAGTAGAGCTCAACATAATACAATGGAAAAAACAAGATATTTTATTGAATATGGTTTAATAAAATGTATTTTAGTTTTTATGAATAAATTATCTAGTTATGTATTTAATTGGTCAGGAGCTAATTATTTATTATTTTATTTACTTATGCATTATTTTTTATGTTTGAAAAAATATGTTATGGAACATCAAGAAATTTTTGTTGATAAAGAAGAAAGAGAAACTTTTAAAAATCCTTTTAAAAATAAATTAGCTTCTTGGGGAAGAAGACATAAATATTTAATTAGTTTTACATATACTGAAGAAGAAATGAAAAGAGTACAAGAAGATTATTTTAAAACTTTCTCAAGAAGTTATGAAGTTTATAATTTTTCAGATATGAATAATTTACTTCATTCTCATTGTTTAAATTTTATAGTAGAGCAAAAGCTAAATAAAGGAATGAAAGATTTTTTTGAAAAAAAAAATGATGTATATGAAGAAGAAGATGTTGAAAAAAAAAGAGAATATTTAGCATCAATGAATTTAATGGAATCTCAATTTCAAGAAAATATATTTGAAGTAGTAATAAAATATATAAATGATAAAGCAAAAGTTGAAAAAAGTACATTTTTCAAAGTTCTTTTAGAAGATAACATATATTATAATTGTAATTACAGATTCCTATTAATAAAAAATATTTTATTTTTAATGAGTAATTTTAGATACGAAGCTACATATAGAGATGTTTGTATGTGGTCACTTTTTCGTCTTTTACAATATGATACTTCAATGACACAAAAAGCTTGTTTAGAATTATTAGAAAAGAAAAAGAAATTATTAAATTTTGATTATTTTATGCAAAACTTTACTATTCATATTATGAGTATTTTTATTAGAAGTTTAAATCCAAGTGTTATTATGGTTAGACATGATTATTTTCTTACATTAATGATTGTTAAAATTTTAAAATATTTTTGCGAAGAACATAATCAAGATTTTCAAAGGATTTTTTTCATTAAAGAAGAAGAAGATGGTATTGTTCTTCATTATAATCCAAAACAATATGATATGAATTTAGAAGAAGAAGTTATTGTTTTTATGGAAGAAAATAATAAAGAAGATTATACTAAATTATTAGATTTTATTGGAGATGATAGAGAAGATGAAAATTATGATGAAGAAGAAGAAGATAATATAAAAAATAGAAAACCAAATCCAGATTCAGAATGTATTAATTTACATGAAGTTACCAGAAGTGAAGAAAATTTAAAAGAAATTCAAAAAAATAAAGCAAGTGTATTTGAATATATGTTAAGTATATTAGGTAAAATTATTTTATTATCTGAATGGATAGATCCAAAAACAACAAAAGATTTAGAAGATTATTATTATGATTTATATTTTGTTATTTTGGAATTTTTAATTGAAACTATTCAAGGAACTAGACCAGAAAATTTACAAACTGTATTTCAAAAAGATAATCAAGGAAGACATTTATTTGGTACTTTCTTATTAGATATTCATAGATTAATCCTAGAAGAAAATGAAGATGAATTATCATATCAATGTAGAAAGGATATGATGGATTTTTTAATGGCTTTTATTGAAGAAAGTTCAACCCCAGCTATTGGATTAGTAGAAATTTCTTCTGTTATTTTACCTATTTCAATTTTGGAAAATATTGTTTCTATAATGAGTCAATTATATGATTCAATGACTAAAAAAGAAAATGATGAAGATGAAGAATCTAAGAAAAAAAATAATAATATTAATAATATAAATACAAATAATAATAATAATATTAATAACAATATTAATAATAATAACAATAATAATAATAACAATAATAATAACAATAATAATAACAATAATAATAATAATAACAATAATAATAACAATAATAATAATAATAATAATAATAATGATAATAATATATATCCAATGAATGGAGTGAAAAAAGTATATAAATTTTCTCCAGAAATGAAGAGTTATTTTACAAAACAATATTTTGATGATATTGATTTAGATCAAGATATTCGTTTTTCATTAGCAAACAGAATGTATCAATTTTTTAAATTTTTTGGAATAGAAGATACATTTAAAAATCCAGCAGTAAGTGAATTTTATATGAAAATGGAAACTTTTCCTGAATCAAAAATAATAAAGCAATATAATACAAATAATAAAGTAATGGAACCATCATCAGGAATAATTGATCCTAAATTTTTTGATAATTATTTATGTGTAGCATTTTTTGAAAGTATAACTAGAATGGTATATGTAAGTAAACAAGGAAATGATAAACCAGTAAGAGTAGTTTTTACATTAAATCCAATGGCTCCTTTATTATCAAAAAATACTAAAGAAGATTTTGTTGAAAATGTAGGTAGAAGTGATAGATATATTAAATTAGTTTCTCTTATGGAAAATTGTGAATTTTTCATTGAAGAAGTTACTTATAAGAAAAGTCAAGGTAAAGATAGTTCTATTATTAAATTTATTAATGATTTAAATTTTTATAGAATTGAAGTTTATGGATTTTTAATTACTCTTATTATAAATATTATTTTATTAGTTTTTATTAAAGGTGAAGGAAAAAGATTATATGGTGATCCTAGAGTTGATTTAATGATTAAAATATTAGGTTTAATAAATTTAGTTTTTAATTTTCTTGCAACAATACTTTGGTTATATACTAAATTTGGTGTTTATTATTTAGCTGAAATGCAAAAGATTTTAAAAAAAAAGCAAAATGAAAATAATGAAGAAGATAATGATGTTGATGAAGAAAATGAAGTTACATTTTCATTTTTAGAAAAAATATATGCAAGTTATGTAGTTTTAATAGGAAAAGGAAAATTATTTGGTTTTATATGGAATATGGCATTTAGTTTAGCAGGATTTTTAACAGAAAATTATTTCTTTTACATATGTCAAATATATGGTGTAGTTAATTTAAGTCAAACATTAAGAAACTTAATATTATCATTTAAATTAAAAATAAATCAATTAATATCAATTTTATCATTAATGCTAATTTTAAATTTAGTTTTTGGTTGTATAGCTTTTTTTAAATTTTCAAGAGATTTCATAAGAGAAGTACCATCAAGAACTCCTCATCATTATCCAAATGAATTTAAATTTCTTAATGATTTAATAGGAGGAGTATTTGTTGAACCAGCATGTGTAGAATCAGAATGTGCAACTTTATTATTTTGTTTTGCAACTCATGTTGATTATGGTATGAGATTTGATGGTGGAATTGCAGATAGAATGGAAGCTACTTCATTTACTCATCATCCTGGTTATTATATTGCTAGATTTTTCTATGAAGAAGGTTATTTTATTTCTTTAGTTATTTTAGTTTTGAATATGCTTTATGGTATTGTTATTGAAGCTTTTTCAGAATTAAGAAGTAAAGAAGAATTTATTGAAAGAGATAAAAAAGAAATTTGTTTTATTTGTGGTATTGATAAAGAAACTTGTGAAAAGAAAGGTGAAAAGTTAGATGTTCATATGGAGAAAGTACATAATATTTGGACATATGTTGAATATATGCTTGGTTTAAGGTTTGTTGATATTCAGGAAACTAATGCTATTAATTCTTATGTTATTGAAAGTTTAGAAAAAAAAGAAATTGCTTGGTTTCCTTATGATGAAGCTGCTGATTAATTTATTTTTTCATTATTATTTTTTTGCTATTTTATATTCTTTATGGAAATTTTATTTTTTATTATTTCTCTATAATAAATATATTTTTTATATATAAATATAAATAACAATTTTTATTTCTAATATAATAATATCAAGTATTTATTTTTCCATAATGAATTATATTTATATAGTTGATTAAAACTTTTTATATAAAAAATTTTTTAATCAATTTTATTTTTGATAAAATAACCTTTAACTATTGTTATTTATTATCATAATTACTTTTTTATTATTATTATAATATTTATTAATTAATATATATATATATTTATAAATTGTTTATATATGTTAATATTAATTATATAAAATATTCTGATAAAATTTACATATTACTTGAATGAAATGAATAAAATAAAAATTTTTAACAAATAAATTAATTAAATGAGTAATAGTATGGAGATGCCATCTACAAATTATCAATTATCAAATATTAACTATCAAGTTCCTCCTAGAGTAGCATTTTTGAATTCATTATATTATTCTTTAAAATATGCATCGGGTGATAAAGTTGATATGTATACCTTATTTCAGATTTCTAAAATGCCATTAATTGTAGCCCAAAAATTAATATTAAATGCTTTTCATAATAAAATGACTTATAATTATAATGAATCAAATAATAATCAAGGAAATATAAAAAGTGATATAGAAATAGATTTCCTTTGTTTATCAAATGAAGAATTTATGAATGGGTTTAATATAATTTATTTTGGAAATCATTTAGAAAAAACAAAACTTATTGCAAATTTATGTTCATTTTCAAAAAATCAAATTCAAATGAGAGATGTTAAATTATTATTAAATCATTGTCATATGAGATTTTTACATGACGATATAAATGAAATTAATCTTAAAAGAATAATATATAATTTTTTTGAAGAAAAAGATAATTATACAATTAATGAATTTATTTCAAAATCACTTGAAAAAAACTTTGATATTATTGAAATTTTCAATACATTTTTTCATAAATTTAAATTTTTTAATAAAGATCAAATAAAATTATATGAACATACATATTTAAATCATTTAAAATTATGGAGAAAAACAAAAATGAATTCTTTAAACTTATATGAACAAAGTATAAATAATACATCAATAAGTACAAATGCTTTTGGTCCTTCATCAAAATCTGAATCACCAGAAAGAAAATTATATAAAATAAATATAAGTAAAGAAGCAGAAGAATATATAAATTTAATAAAAAAATCATTTATTGAATATGAACCATTTGAAGCTGAAGATAATGAAATGAGAAGAGATATGGAAGAATTTGATAGAGATTTATATACTACTATGACTTCTTTACAAAGGAATTTAATTAGAATAAATGTAAATGATTTAAATGATGATAATGATTATGAATTATCAAATAGAAGTAATAAAAGTTTATCACCTTTTCAAAAATATTCAAAAAAAATGAATAAAAATAATCTACAATTTGCAAAAATATGTAAAACTTTTTTTAATCAAAATACCATTGATACATTTGATAAAAGTGAAATAACAGATTCAAAAAATATTATGTTAGTTAAATACCCAAAAGTAAAGACACAAATAAAAGGTTTACCTTCTAGTCGTACTATTGATATTGAAAATACAAAATATATTGAAATTTTTTGTTTAAAATTATCAAAAACTTTAACAAAATTTAAAAAAGTGAAATTAATCCTAGCTGATAATTTAATATTTTATTATATTTATAATCAACGATATAAAAATGACTCAAATTCATATCCAGAATATAAGTTAAAATTAATAATATATACAAGTCAACTTTTTCCATCTGTAATAGATAATCCTTTGATGCCAAATAATTTATCTAAAATAATAAATAAAAATACAATGATATATCAATATCAAATTTTTTCTACATTACATAATAATCAAATTATTTATAATTTTTTTTTAACCAACAAAGAAGATATTGAAACTTTAAATAATCATATTAATAAAGTAGAAAAAGTTAGAAATATTTTTGATACATATGATTTAAACTCAAAAGAAACAATTCAAATAGGAAGTGGACATTTTGGAAATGTTCTTCTTTGTACACATAAAATAACACAAAAACAATTAGCAATAAAAATTATTTTTAAAAATCATAATGAAAGAGATAAAATGAAAAATAATCATAAAAGTGATAATCCAGATGAAGAACTTGAAGAAGTTAGAAAAATAGAAAATTTTAAATGTATTCAATGGGAAAAAGATATATTTATGTTTTTATCTAATTTAAGAAATGCACCTAATATTGTTAAATGTTATGAATGGTTTGAAACTGCAAAATGTATATATTATGTTAATGAATATTGTAATGGTGGAAATATTAAAAAATTAAATATAACAAATAATTTTTCAATAGTAAATTTATTAACAAAACATTTAATAAGTGGATTATATACTTTACATTCTTATGGTATTATTCATAGAGATATTAAAAATACAAATACATTAATTGTTAAAAGAGATGATGGAAAATTTATATTGAAAATTATTGATTTTGGTTTAAGTAAAGTTATGGGTTCTAATGAATTAGCTTATGAAGGTTATGGAAGTTTACCTTATAAAACTCCTGAACAATTATTAGGTAAAAAATATAATTTTTCTGTAGATATTTGGGCTTTGGGAATAACTGTATATTGGTTAATATATAATAATTTCCCTGTTTGTTGTCAAAGTAAACATAAAATGAAAAAATTATTAGTTAAATATGAATATAATAATAAAGATAAAAGTAATGATAATAATTTATGTTTTAAAGTCCTTAGAGGAGCACTTGTTAATGATTATAAAAAAAGATTAAATATTAAAGATTTAATGAAAATTAAAGATAATAATGAGGAGTAATATATATAATCTAATTGAATATAAAAATAAAAGATATGTAGATTATTATTTTTTAATAATATGTAATTATTGAAAATATAATGTTTTTCAATTTTATAAATTAGAATAAATCCATTTTTAAGTCTCATTATTTTTACATATTGAAATAAAATTAAATAAATACTTTTATATTAAAACATATTACATTAAATAAGATTTATATTATTTTATATTCTTAATTTAATTTAAATATATAGAACTAAATTATTAAAATAAATTAAAAATTATTCAACTTTTATTAAACTTAAAAGTTGCACATTATGAATGTTATTTTTTTTATAATTATTTAAATTATCAAATCTTCCTTTTCTTTTAATAATTTCTTTTTGATAAGCATTAAAATTTCCAAAAGTTTTAGAACTAAAATTTTTATTATATATAGGATTAGATAACTTATTAGATGTTGAATTAGAAAAATTAGTTTCAACACTGTCAACAGATTTAAAAAGGAAATTATTAGGAATATTTTTTTTAATATGTTCATATTCTTCATAATTCATAAGAGAACTATAATAATATGTATGACTATTTTTACTATCTTTTTCATTATCATAAAAATTATTTTTAATTTTATTTCTTCTTTTATTAAATATTTGTGGTGAATTTTTAATTAATGAAATATCAGATATCACCATTATTTTTTGATTTCTTTTTATTTGAGGAGGAGTTAAAATATTTGGCATTTTCAAATTTTGAATTTTAAACTTTTTTTTTGAACCAATAAAAGAATTAATATTTTTATTTTTCTCATTTGTTTTATTTAATTTTTCTTTTATTTCTTTAAAATGTATTATTGATTTTACAGGATTTGATAAAATATCATTAAATACTTTTTCAGCTTCTTCAAAATTTTTTTTTTTCCTTCTATTATTACGAATAAATGTACTTGTTCTTTTAAATTTTTGTTTAGGAAAAAATAATATATCATTTTTATGTTCTATAAATTCATTTTCTTTTTCATTTATATTTGAATCATCATCATTTTCATTAATTAATTTTAATTCACTAATTCCTTTTTTTCCCTTTTCTTTTGAATCATTATTTTTTTTATTTTCTTCACTTTCAAAATTAGATTTTTTTAATTTTAATAATTGATTATTTAATCTTATTCTTCTTAAAATCTTTTCCATTTCATTTTCATGTGTTTTACTTATTACTGATGTAAATCTTTTTTTACTATTTCTTTTTTTAAATTTATATTCAGTTTTTTTTTTTTCTTTAATTTTTATTTTTTCTTTTGGTTTAATTTTTT
>Ga0256407_10013150_pt1 | contig 11114 bp, 12 predicted proteins | sample RumenRJG_04DNA_FD_193489 | JGI IMG/M metagenome (GOLD analysis project Ga0256407, IMG submission 193489) | Bovine rumen microbial communities from Lethbridge, Alberta, Canada - RJG_04 | ecosystem: Host-associated > Mammals > Digestive system > Stomach > Rumen | place: Canada: Alberta... | reverse complement strand
AGCTCCGTGTGCGAAAACTATGAATAATCGCTGCAATGCTACTTTCGTTCTCTTCATGTGAGAAGTTTGATGTACATTCATACGCCAGCCCCTTTCATATCCCCTCCCCAGATATGCCATAACAGAAACCATATATCACATATAACATTGAGGCCAAAAGGATTAATGTTGAATTCCGCATTGCCTACGGGCAATGTAATTATTAACTTAATCCTTTATTTTATGTCTCAATTTATGTTCAAGCAAGACCTTGCTATGGCCTATTTCCCCGACAACAGCAGGGAAACCGCAAGCAAACGCTTCGCCCACGAAATCCATTCCAACAAACCCCTCCTCGCCGCCCTCCAAGCCACCGGCTACTCCCGCCCCCGCAAAATCCTCTCCCCAAAACAAATCCAAATCATCTACTCCTACCTCGGTGAACCCTGAAAGCCCACCACCAAAGACTCCCAAATCCACTACCCTCAACACAACCAAGGGCGAGACCTCCGGCCTCGCCCTCATTTTTCATTTTTAAGCGTCTGCTTATGATTATACAGCAATACCCGTCCGCATCACATCATCATATAACGGCGAAGGATGGCACTCTTCTAACAAAACAGGTTCTATCAAAGTACTAACGCTTCGGGTAGCACGCCATAGTTTCGGTACAACAGTGAACCAATCATCCTTTAACTCGGGAATCACAACGGCCACATCAATATCACTCTCTGGGCTTGCATAACCCTTGCTATAGGAGCCGAACATGTACACTTTCGACGTGTCGAACATGCCAGATATCGTCTGCTTATACTGTCGCACTAGGCTTAAAGCTTGCTCTTTATCCATGACTGCATTTCTTTTGTTCTGTCAATAATACTGCGGCAATAATCCGGGGTTAACCCACGGGAAAGTGCTTCCTTATAGGATGGATAGCGGGCTTCAATGTTCATCGGTATCATCAAATCAATGAAATGCAATTGATCTTCATTCATCTCATTGGATAATCCGCAACCTGAGGCCAGTCGTTCAAGGTTGTGCGTGTACGGAGGCTCGGCATCCTGTGTGGCCGTCCAATAGGCCTTGAGGACTTTTTCAATGACCTGATGACACATGAAAGCAACATAAAGCCACCGCCCACCATTGTAAAGTGTCTCGGCTGTATCAAGGTCATAATCAACCAAATCCAACCAATATTTAACCTTTTCTTCCTTATTCATAACATTTCATTAACGTAACACCCTTTTTTTTATTGTGTGGGTGAAATAAATATGCGCTAATAAACCTTTTTTGATACAATAATAACGTATTTAATTCGTTAATAGAAAGAAAAAGAATTGAAGAATGAACATTTTACATATTATTGGAAACGGATTTGACAAGGCAATGGGGATGAAAACCAGCTATCCTGAGTTCTATGAATACCTAAAGTCATTGCCTGAAAAAGGGAGCTCACTGCTTGAATTGATGAAGAAAGACATTGGCGCAAACAACCAATACTGGTCGGATATGGAAGAGGCCTTGGGCCAATTTACCTCTAAAATAGAAAGTGGACAGGAGTTTATTGAATTCTATTATGAACTTAGTGATAGATTGCAAGAGTATCTTGCCCAAGAGCTTGCCTCATTTACCAGATCCGAGAAACTAAAAGGCAAAATAATATCTGATCTTCTTAATTTGGACCGTAACTTGGGCGATATTGACAAGGCTCCATTTAGGAACTTTGCAAATACCGTATCCAAACCAATAACCGTGTATGTCATGAGTTTTAATTACACGGATACGCTTGAGAAAATCCTTGCATATGACAATAAAACGGCAATTGGATTTGGAAACAATAATACATTACAACCGATTGTACATGTGCATGGGGTGCTCAATGATTCAATAATTATTGGGGTTGACAATGATATGCAAATTGCAAATAAAAACTTCCGGGATAATGATGATGTGAAGGACCTTCTGGTAAAAGTCCAATCCAATCAAGTTATGAAGTATAACCGGCATGCAGAATGCGAGAAACTTATTTCAAATGCCGACCTAATTGTTTTATTTGGCGTTTCTATGGGAGAAACGGATGCCAGATGGTGGAAACTGATTGGAGAGCAAATGATGAAAAAGAAGACATTGCGCATAATCCAATTTCTATATTCCAAAAATGCTCTTTCCTCAACAAGACGTCAATTGATGGGTGCTGTTGAAAGACAACAACGAACTGACTTAAAAAGGAAACTAAACATCAGTGAAAAGGATTGGTCTGAAGGGTTGGACAATAGAATTTTTATTTCCGTCAATTCTCAAATGTTCAAGCCCGAAGAGTAAAAAGACGCCGTCCATGCTAAACTACCTACTCAATGAAAAAAATTTGTCAATTCCATTTTTTTATGTATTTTTGCAAAATAATATAAAATAAAAAATGACGGCAATAATTGGTGTAATGAACAAGCATGCAGTTGCTATTGCAGCTGATAGTGCCGTAACACTTGGTGGGGGAAGAAAGGTGTTAAATAGTGCAAATAAACTATTCGCTCTATCCAAACACCATCCAGTAGCTGTCGCCATATATGGAAATGCCGAACTTGTAGGGACTCCGTGGGAGATAATAATCAAAGAGTATAGAAAAAATCTTAAAGACAAATCACTCGCGCATGTAAGTGACTATGTCGACGATTTCTTTGATTTTATTCGGCATAAGCAATATTATTGTTTTGATTCAAATGATGCATTAAACCATTTAAAGCAGTATATTTTAGGATTTTGCAACGACTTGCGCCATAATGTTGCTCCGGTGCAGTTGACGCAAGTATTTGTGAACATCTGTAATAATATTGGAACTGAATATTTAGAAGGTTTCTCAGATGACACAATAAATTTTCTCAACAACAACGTGTCTAAAGAATTGGATACTTGTGTACAGGGTTTAATAAGTTCTGGGTTGGCTCTTAATAATGTCAATGCAAAGAAGATGTTAATAAACCTTTTCACAAAAGGTGTCCCTCCAATACTATCGGCTGGTTTGGTGTTTACGGGATATGGGGAAGATGAGATTTATCCTTCCATTTATTCATGTGAGATTGGTTGTATTATTAATGGTGTTTTAGCCGTTAGACGTCAGCAAACTGTTCAGATTGGCAATACTAACAATGCTTCTATATGCCCATTCGCACAAACAGATGTAATGCACACAATCCTGAGTGGTATTTCTCCACAGGTTCAGTCAATATATGCAAATAGTCTAGCGACGACAATACGTTCTTTTACGGGCCAACTTGCGACCGTAATAGGGCCAAGCAACCCTGGATTGGCCAAACAGATTCAAGGAATTTCAATAGAACCGATTGTTCAATCTTTTATGAATTTGAGCCAACAAGCACAGGCAAATCATTATACGGCACCTTTTGTCAATTCTGTGGCAAGTCTGGAAAAAGAAGATCTGTCTGATTTCGCAGAAAGTTTAATCACACTTACTTCATTGAAACGGAAGGTAAGTCCTGACCAAGAAACTGTAGGTGGCCCTGTTGACGTTATGGTTATATCAAAAGGAGATGGAATTATCTGGATGAAGAGAAAACACTACTTTGATGCAGCGAAAAACCATCATTTCTTTAGTAATTATTTTGAAAACTAATATATCATGGTAACATATTGCATTTCACAATTAGAAGCAGATACTCATATACAAGAAATACCTGTTATGGAGTTATCTTCTCGTGAGAAAGAAGCTGCCGAAAAAATACATATGGCGACTTCCGAAGATGAAGTTGTTGAAATAATCTCCGATGAACTCGTCCGTTCTTTAATGGAACAAATATCAATAGAGACTCATTAATATAATCCTTTGGAATTACCCCCATAAAAGACCTAAGCCGCTTTTCAGCGGCTTTTTTATTGTCCCATTCTCCCCATTTTTTACCAAAATCAGGGTGAACACCCTCCGTTTTACCTCTTCTACAACCCTCTAATTTCCACCCCATATCCCCCTGTATCCTCCCATATCCTCTTTTATCGCCCCTTAACCCCGCAATCCCCGAATTCGATTTTTGCCGCCCTTGTACTTTTGCCTCGTCTTTCAAAGCTAACCGGTAGGTGCACATGCCGACACGCCAAGAAGACGAACAAACAAAATGTATAACATTAAAAAGTAAAACACAATGGCAAAAGTTTTCGGAATCAACACTAAGATTCGCGGCAAGGTAGGTGAGTATATCTACCGTCAGACCAAGGTGGGCACTGTCGTCAGCGAAGCCCCCGTCAAGCCTATCACACCTCTGCGCACGCAAAGCCAGATGAACATCCGCACCCAGTGGGCTAACCTCGGCGCCATCTACAAGCAGTTCGACTCTATGTTGCGCCGTGGCTTCGAAGAGCTGCCGCCGCACATGTCGGTCTACAACGCCTTCATCCAGGCCAACCTCGGTGTAGTCAAGGTCTATATCACAAAGCGGATGAAGCTCAACGGCGGCGCCATCCTCGCGCCCTACCAGATTACGCGTGGTTCTTTGCCCAGCATCAGCATGGCCCAAAACAGCAATAACAAGCTGGTCAGCAGCGTGGCCCTCGGCTCTCTCTCCATCTCTGCAACAACCACCGTGGCGCAGTTCTCGCAGGCTGTCATCGACAACAACACATCGTTTCTCGAGGGCGATCAGCTCACTTTCTTCCATGGTAAGCAGTCTGTCGATGCAGTGACCCGCACCCCTCGTGTCACTATCCAGGGCTACAAAGTGGTGCTCAACACTGCCGACGACACGCCTCTATGGAACACCGTGGAAAAGATTGGCTTCTCTGTCGCTGACAACTGCCTCGCCACCTCAGAGGAGATAACCAACGGTGCCGCTGTCTGGGTACACAGCCGTGAGGGTGTCGATGGCACGTTGAAAGTCAGCACGCAGTTCTTCTATGTCGAGAACTCCGCATTGGCCACTTACCAGAGCAGTTCTGCCATCCTCGCCTCTGTCAACAGCTACGGCGGCATCAACTCCGCCGCCGTTTATCTCCAGCCCGAACTCAACACCGTCACGCCCTGACTGCCTCGTCGGGTCTTCCGTCTGCTCGTCGGAGGGCGTCCCCTCGCCCTCCACAGCCGACGACTAACCCTCACAGCCCAATAAAAATCAATTTTCAATTTGCAACGTGGAAGATTTAGAAATCACATCCCTCCCGACCGCCGACCCTGCGTCCGCCCCCAAGCTCAACACCTTGGGCTACGATTCCGACGGCAACGCCGCACAAGTCCGTCTTTCCGACTTGGTGCCGCGCATCATCAAGGCCGCGAGCATTGATTTCTTGTCCGGACTCATCATCAGCCGACAACCCTTTGTCTCCAGAACCTCGGAAGTCTATATCAACGGCCTCCGCTATACCCTCGGCAAAGACTACAAAGAACTGACCGACGGACCCAAGGCCGACGGCATCGAAATTCCCGGCATCGAGAGCGACGACGAAATCATCCTCAAAGCCATCCCATTAACCCATTAAACCCATCAAACCCACTAGACCCATTAAAAATAAAAGATCATGCAAAAGTTAAAAGTAAAACAACTCGACGGCGTAGTGTCGCCCTCCGCATCCGACGATTGGTCATCTTTGACCGACCAGCTGGCCACCGCAGCCGCAACAAGTGAGAAAATCGACAATGCCGTCAGCAACGCCATAGGCGGCGCACTCCAGTCCGTCACTGGCGGAAGTGCCGAAACAGGCAAGTATGTCTCTGCCGTCACCAAAGAAGGCACCGCCGTAAAGGTCGCCAAGACAGCCCTCCCTGTCACAGGTGTCAACACCACCAACACCGCCGGTACTGGCACCACCACCAAGGCCATTGTAAGCCTCGCCCTCTCCAGCGGCAAGGTCGTGGCCACGGAGAAAAACATTGCCTTCCCCAATCCTCCTATCCTGACCATCGACAGCGTGGACTTCACCGCCGAAATCTCCCTCACCAAGCCTCCCTATGCCGAGAGCGCCGTGGGAGTCTTCGTCAACGGCCTGATGCAGCCGCCCACCGACTACACCCTTGCCGAAGGCAAGATCACCTTCAAAGACCCCTCCCACTACGCCAAGGGCGACACCGTCAACATCATCTACCTCACCGCCGCCTAGCCCTAACCAAGCAAGCCGACCGCACCGCGGGCAGTCGGCTTGCTTCCCTTTAGTTAGCCCATTAAGCCCATTAGCCCCATCAAACCCATCTCTATTTTTCAATTTCCGCCATGCGAACAATCACCGAAATCATTCTCCATTGCACCGCCACCCGTCCCGATGCAAAATGCACCGTGGAGAGCATCCGCCGTTACCATAAGAGCCTCGGCTGGCACGACATTGGCTATCACTATGTCATCTATCCCGACGGCAGCGTCCATTCAGGTCGCCCCATCGAGCAAGTCGGCGCCCATTGCCCAGGTCACAACGTCCAAAGCATCGGCATTACCTATGTCGGTGGACTTGATGCCGACGGCCACGCCGCCGACACCCGAACCGAAGCCCAGTGCCTCGCCCTCCTCCAACTCGTCCGAGACCTGAGGGAAGAGTACCCCATAACCTCTATCCACGGCCATAACGAGTTCTCCAACCGTGCCTGCCCATGTTTCGACGTCCAGCAATGGCTCACCGAAAACAATCTTTAACCCTTCCCGTTTCAATTTTCAATTCTCAATTTTCAACTTTCAATTTATGAATAACCTTTGGAACATCATCCTATCCGTCCTAACCCTTGTCGCCGGTGGCGGCTGGCTATTCGACCGCCGCCGTCATCGGCAGGAGGTCGAAAGCCTCCGTGCCGACAACCGACAGAAAGACATGAACTTGTCGAAGATGTACGTCGACGAGTTCAAAGAAAATATCGCCGATCCCCTGCGGCATGAAGTCAGGGAACTAAGAACCGAAATAACCCATTTGAGAAATGCGATACAGAAGATTAACGACTGCCCTCATAGCGACGCTTGCCCTGTCTACAGTGAGTTGCAGAAGCAGCAAGACCGTCACGCATCAGACCAGCACGATGACCGCGACTGACACCCTCCGCCAGACAGTCACCCTCACCGTCCACGACACCGTCCGTGAGATAACGACAATCACCATCCAAACCAATGCTGACGGCGACACCACCAGACTCACCACCAACACCGACCGCGAGAGAATAACCACCCAAGACCGCACCGCCCTCCAAACTCACGCCACCACCCAAACCACCACCCAAACCGCAACCCAAACGAACACAAAGGAAACCATCACCAACCCCATCTTGCCCATTCAACCCACTACCCACAAATCCCCCATCAAACCCCTCCTAATCTCCTTCCTCCTCGGCCTCCTTCTCATCCCCCTAATCAAACTATGCCGTCATCTCAAAAGAGTGTTTTGAGACGACGGAAGAACAAATGATATTTTATCTCTGATACAAATCAGACAGTCACCTTTCGATAGATTTGAGCCTCTACCTCAAGGAATAGTAATTTCATAAAACACTTTGAGGGCAATGTTTTAATATTGCCCTCAAAATTAATATATTGTACTTATTTATAATCTTTAGAATCACCTATCCTATTCATCTTTTTTCTTATCTCCAATCCCTCAACTTCTTTCAATAAATTTTCACGAACATTCTCAAAATTCTTAAATTCCTTCATGAGAGGAGTTGCAATTTGATTCATTCTTGCAACCAATTGCTTGTTATCCGCATTCCCCAACATGAGAAGTATTATCTTATTAATTACGGCGAACCGCAAAAGACGATTCTTTAAATATGGAAGAATTTCTTCAATATAATGTGAATTAGCTATAGGATTTAAGTCAACAAGAATAAAGGCGAGGATGAACATTCTAAATTCATTTCCCTCAGGGTTTTGTCTCATTACATTGAGTTTGTTCTCAAAAACTCGAATAAGATTTTGTTGACAAATTGCATCATAGAAAAATGTCTGTACTATAATAGGCATGAAATTACTCATGAGTTGAACAACTCCTTTGTAGTCATCCTCTGCTAATTCTGACGATTTTACATCGTCTGAAATCATAAAGCCCAAATTACAGACACCCGTAATAACAAAATCCAATATGGCATCCGACAACTCTGAATGGTCACAAGCATTGCTATTCCTGTAAACACGAGACAAAATAAATAAAGCTTTTTCTATATTCGCGGCAGTTGGGGGGATGTTTGTTAAAATTATTTTTTGAGTCACACGAGAATCTCCAACAGAAGAAGATGGTACCGGAAGTAATTCTTCAGCTTCATCTTCTGACAATTCAGCAATCCTGTCAAACAAGTTTCCTGTTATTTGTACCTTGTTGGAATCAATAACGATTTCTTCTACAAGATGTTTGTCAACATCATTGTATCCTTCTTTCTCTGACAATGGCTTTAATACTGATTGTGTTTTTCCAAAAATATTTTGGATAGCATCCATGTCTTCTTTTTTAAAGCCTGCATATAATTCCAGTTCTGTTCCATAAGAGAAATAAGTACTATCATCTTTTAGAATATTGTCTTTTAATTGGGGGTTCTCAGCTAATCGAAGTGCAATGAAGTATTCAAAAACGCCATGAAGTCTAAATGTATAGAGCGATTTTCCTACAGCCCCATCAATTATCGACTCTTCCTCAACTAATATGCCTCTTCGTAAAAGTAAATCAAGGATGTCTCGTGTCTGCTCAACAAATTTCTTGTGGCTATCAATATAACTGGCTGTAAAAGAAACAAGTTCGTCGTATGATACACGATGGTTTACCTTCGCAAGCAAATACTCTGCTAATTCGGCCAGATAAGATTTTAAATCGTCATAGTCAACTTTAAAGGATTTATCTGTGATGAGGCTTTTTTTATCAAGTATTTCATCAATATACAGGTTTATGAGTTCAAAATTGTTATGAATATTGGAGGCATCAGTGTTTTCGAATATCCACAAAAACAATGAAATTGTCCAATAATTAAACGGCATATGCATTTGCTGCAATATCTTTACAATATTTTCCTCATACTTCTGTTTGTTGGCGACAGGCATATTCGGCCAACGTGCTGTCAATTGGTGTACTTCTCGGGGCGTCACATCATGGATATAATAATTATTAATCGCGACATCCTCGAAATACATCAAAGCACATTGATTCACCAGCGTTTCTTCTGTGGTAGCAATAAAGCGCACTTTTTTGAATGACTGTATTTCTGCATGAAGATTCTCAAGAAATTTTTTGTCGTTGACATCTAAATCGTCTAAAAGCAGAACCAACTCATATGATTCAAAACGCGAATGCAAATCAGCTTTATTAAGAGAAAGGAAATCTCGTAATCGTCGATCCAGGTTCAGGGACTCGCCATTTAGCTCTTTACAAGCGATATAATAGGGGACTACTTTGCGTGATGCATACGACTGCAAGAAGTCAATCATAAACTTATATTGCAATGTCGTTCGCCCACTTTTATTTCTCCCGAATATTATCGTAGATTTGTCAGAGTCTTCTATTTCTTCCAAGGAGATTTTGCGTCCAGATTTTCGTGATGCCAACAATTCCTGAATGCTTTTGTCTTTGATAATTGGATCAGAAAACAAGGTGGAAAAAGTATGACCAGCAATATTAGATGTCCTTCCTTTAACAAATAAATTATCAGATTTCTCACGGAAAATAGTAAGCTGTTTGCGCATCACCCTTCGAAAATCATTAGAGGCTCTTTTCTCCGCTGACATAGGAAGGGTAGCAACCAGTGGTTCATCGGGTATGAAATGACCATTGGTATAAGGGAAAGACTCTATTTTTACGTCATAAGTGTCTTCATCAATAGTAAGAATCAGATATCCATACGAAGAAATAGAATCTTTATAATTAAAAGTGGCACAAGCAACAGAGTGAAGCAATCCATTTGATGATAAGATGGATGATACCTTAGCCTTATGATAATGTCCTGTAAATAAGATATGAGAGTTTTCGTAGATTGTGTTTTCAATTTCTTGTTCTATATAATCTTTAAAATCGCTGACAGCGTGATGCATTGTGCACAAAACAAAATCGCATCCTCGCATCTTTGATGTGGCCTCTTGTAGATATCTTGTTGGATACAAAAGATTTCCACGGTCTTTATTTGATTCAATGCTTCGCCAAGCAGAGTTGATGGACATGAGTCCTATCTTTTTCTCGTTTATCACATGGGTGGCTGTAGTATACAACGGTTGAATGTCAATGTCATTGCCATAAAACTCCTTTACAAACTGAGTGTAAGCATCAAATCTGGTCAAACTCAAACGTAACTGTTCGCTATCATCACAAAAATCATCTAATTCTTTGCTGGTCTTTTTTGTGTTAAGACTATCAGAAACCATTTTCATTTCTTTGTCACGCGACAAATCATGGTTGCCCGGACAAATCAGCAATCGTGTTTTGTCAAGCTTAGCAAATTCAAGTGGTGGCGTAAATAAACAAGATGCGGCATCATGAAATTGTTCCAAAGAAGCATCTTTATTAATCAAATCACCTGAAAAAACAATTACATCAATTGGTTCCTGCTTTGACAATGATTCTACAAGTTTTCGAACAACTTGTTCGAATTCAGCCTTAAATTTAGGAATGTAATGGAAGTCAGATAAATGTAAAATTCTCATAATATGTTTTTATATTTTAAATCATCCTTGAAGAGGAAATACTTACACAAAACTTGGGGAGAACTGTCCTAATGCCGTATAATGGCATAAGTACCTCACAACCACCGAAATCATCAGACCCAATTGTGCTGCAGATTCTGTGACTAAAACCATAATATATAGAGTTTTGTCTTTCTCCATAACTATTTTTTACGTTGCAAATATACGTTTTTTCTTGAGAACAACGTGACTTTGAGAACAACTTTTATCAAAGAGGCAGAAAAAAATCATTGTGCATTTCTCATTATTCGCTTGATTATAAAAAATGTATAAAATAGCGTTATTTTTGTTAATTTGATATTAAAAAAAGAACATTCTGTTGAATCCGTTCAGTACAAAATATTGCTGCTATGGCTCACGACTTTACGGAGCGACCGTGGACCATCCTAAATTCCAGTTACAAGTGCAACATTGAGTAGAAAAAAAGAGCACCAAAAATTTGGTACTCTCAGGTAAAGTGACTACTTTTGTGTTGCATATGAAAAAATATAAACACCTTACCAAAGAGCA
>Ga0256407_10013148_pt1 | contig 11115 bp, 1 predicted proteins | sample RumenRJG_04DNA_FD_193489 | JGI IMG/M metagenome (GOLD analysis project Ga0256407, IMG submission 193489) | Bovine rumen microbial communities from Lethbridge, Alberta, Canada - RJG_04 | ecosystem: Host-associated > Mammals > Digestive system > Stomach > Rumen | place: Canada: Alberta | collected... | reverse complement strand
ACATTCTAATTTTGAAATTGTTAATAATTCACTTTCATTGAATATAAGAATATCTTTTATATTATTTATTTTTTTATTATCCTTAGAAACTTCTTCTTTATCCATATTGGCTAATGGCATTTTTTTGAGTTCTTCGTTTTCGGCTGTTGGTAATGATTCTTCACCTTTTTCAACTTTCTTTTCTTCTTTACTTAGAGATAATGGATGATCTATAATTTTGAGTTCTATTCTAAATTTTGAGATAAAATCATCATCAATTTCATGATTCTTTAAATATATATATTTTGAATTAAACTTTATTTCCTTATCATCATAAAAAATTTTTTTTAAATCCTCATTATTCTTTACAGGAATTTTTAAATAGTCAATACATATTTCTGAATCTTTTATAACCTCAAATTGGCTTTTTATCGTTTTAGAGCTCTCTATTAGCTTATCTATATCAACATTTGAAATCTGTATTTCAGTTGATTTAATTAAATCATCTATTTTAGTATTATATTTTTTAATATCTAATGAAATGGATTCGAACATTGCATTTATTTCAAGATTTTTTTTATTGTCTTGACTATATTTAAAATTAGCAAGCTTAATATTATTTATTTCATTATATGATTCAGTGATTTTATTTTTGAGTTCAGGGAGATAAGAATTAAATTTATTTATTTTATCATATAAAGATTGAAAATTGTTTGCGAAATTTAATTGTTTTTCAGAGCATATTTTTTTAATTCTATTAAAAATATAATTGCTAGGCTTTTTAAACATATTTATCATTAAATCATCATCATCATTATATTCATAATTGAAATGTAGTTTGATAAAATCATCAAAAGTATTTTCAGTAAAAGCGTTGTCAATTAAATTAAAATAAAATTCTTTTAAAATATCTTTTATAATATTTTTTATTTTATTATTACTTATTTTTAGCTTTCCAACTAAATTTTTAAAATATTGATAAAATATATGGATATTATCATTTAATATCTCTGATGGTATTCTTTCTATCATCAAATTTAACCAATCCGTTTTAATTTCTTCATTCTCTTTTACTAGTGAAATAATTTTTTCTTTTACTTTATCCTCAATCTCTTTCTTTAAGATATTATTATCATCATATAAAATTATATGAGAAGAAGATAATAATCTTAAAATTAAAGCCCAAGCAGGAATATAATCAATATTATCTATAAATAATTTATCAAAATCTTCTTTTTTTAAGCTATTAAATAATGATTGACAACAATTTTTATATTTAACTAAAAAATATAGAAGGAATGGGTGTATAGTATTCAAAAGGTTTTTTTTAAATAAATATGATATGACATCAATTGGTTTATCATTTTCTTTTTTTAAACTTTTATAATCATCAAACTTAGGCCTCAATAAATCTGGATTATTTTTATGCTGTTGAATAACTTCATCAAAATCTTCACAATATTTAGCGCAATTAAAAAGAGTATTTATCCTTGTTAATATTTCTTTCGTTTTAGCATCTTTTTTTTTATTTGAATTCATTTCTACAATTTTTTTATATAAATATTCTTTTATTTTTTGTGTTTCGTTCACTGGAATTTCTTTATCATTTGTAATATTCATATATAAATCCACTGAAATTAAAGTCCAAATATCAATCATTTTTTCCTTTTTTTCTAAATCAGATTTGATATCAACTATATCTTGGGCTCTAAAATTAAATCCAATCATTTTAAATAAATTAGATGGAATAAATTTATTATCAGAATCATATTCAATAAATACATACAAAATATCAATAGGCTCAAATTTAGGAAATATAATTTTAAAGTTTTTATCCAATTTTTTTGTTAATTCAAATCCATAAAAGAATTCTTGCTTTGTTATTTTAGTTCTTTTGCTTAAATTATTCAAATAAGGAACAAAAGAAATTAAATCACTTGCTTTGAGTTCTTCTCCTAAAAATTTGAAAATGAATTGACCTCTAAGCATTTGAAATATTAATTTTTTTTCTTTTTCACTTATTCTTACACCTTCCTCCTTTTGAAATCCAAAGATTTTCTCATTAATAAATTTTGAAATTGAAGAAATCTCCGGTATATTGCCCAATTGAATTAAAATATTCATAATTTTATGTTCAGAACTATAAGGATCAAAAATAGAATTGAACTTATCAGCAATATCACTATACCAAATAATTATATTTAACATTTTTATTATATCATCTTTTAATTCAATTGCATCTACTAATGGATTTTGAGGCCATTGAACATCATCTATATTAGTACTCAATAAACTTTTATTTAAGGAAAAAATGATATTCACTTGATTTTCCAATTTTTTATATAAAGATTCAGTTGGATTTTGTGATAATTCAACAATTTTATCAGATATTTCTTTCAAAATTCGCCGCTGATTTTCATCTTTCGGCTGTGTCTGGAGAAATTTTTTTATTTTTTTATTTAAATTATCAAATTTTTCTTTTAATTGATTTAATATTTCATCTTCTTCGTCTTTTTTAAGATAAACTTTTACTTCATTTCTTATTTCTTCTAAAATTAGAAAATAATTATCTAAAATATTTTGTGGCCAATATCCTCTCAATTTTTCAAAATTTTGCATTTCATTATCAATTTCTTTAATTAAATACTCATAATATTCTCTATACTCTTTTTCTTCAATTTTTTCCCCTATTTGATATTTCCACAACCTACTTTCATTATTTAAAAAAAATTCTAAATCATGTGAAAATTTACAATATTTATCAATGGATTCTTCATCATTAATATTTTTATAAAACTGATTTACAACTAGATATGTATCTCTTTCTACTTCATAAAAATTATCCCTTAAATAATCTAACATAATTTGATTATTATTTAAATTATATATCAATCCCCACATTCTACTAATTTCATTTGTATCATCACTAAAGAATAAATTTTTAGATATAAGTTTCAAATTTTTAGATAAATTTTCCTCTTGTATTGTTTCTGAATTTTGAAATTCTATTTTGAAATGATCTTGAACCATTTTATGTGTAATTTCTTTTTCATTTGATAATTTATTAATAAGTGATAATATTGTCAAAGTATTTTTAAGATTAACTGGGTCTTTAAATCTCTTCAAAATTACACCATTACTTTTATTATTTACTTTGTTAGTTGATGATTCATTTACAAGTATTGAAGTATTTGTTGATAATAACAATGAATTAGATTCATTAAAATCAAATATTGGATATATTCTATTAAATTGAAATTTTTCGTAAATAAAATTATATTTATACTTTGGTGTAATAATAGTAAAATTAATTTTATTTTCTGCTAGTGTATTCCATGCTTTAAGATAAAATCCTGCCAAATATAATGGAGATTCTTTGTTTGAGAATTGAGAATATGGGAATATCATATCAAACATGTTAAGTAAAGATGGTTCTTTATATAATACTGCTATTAAATTAAAGAATGAATCTTTTGCATTTTCAAAATTTTTTAGGCTTTCATTTTCAAATTTATCTTTATAGTTTTTCATATCATTTATCACATTTATTATTAATTCAGCTTTATCATTTAATAATTCTGTTTTAAATAATGTGGCAAAGCTTTTTTCTGATTCTAATAAATTAATAAGAAGTTTAAGTCTAAGAAGAATTGGTCTTAAACTATTTATTTTTAAAAGGTCAGGATCATTTAATTTAAGATCCTTTTGAGTAGAAGCAACATCTTTTAAATTTTCCTTTATTTCTTTTAATAAATCTTTGACAATATGTATTTGGTAGAATTGTTCTTTAAAATGTTTGACTTGATCTTGGTTTATTTCTTTGGAATAATCTAATAAATTTAATGTATCTTGGATATTAATAATAATAAAATCAATATCAATCTCTTCAATCTTAACTTCCATACATTGTTGAATAAATTCTTTGAAGTTAAAATCAGTATAATATTCCCCTTCACATGCGTTTTGAATTTTAATTAAAAACATAACAATATTATTGTAGATTTCAAAAGTACTTTTTTTAGTATCAGGCTTAAATTTCGGTTTTTCTTTAATTGTTGCTTTAATAAGTTTGCTGAAATTTTCTTTTTCTTGTCCTGTCTTTATAAATGAATTTATATAATATAATTCAAGACATGAATTAATCAAATCAGCCACTTCATAGTCAGTAGAAGGAGGTTCATTCCTTGAATTATACTCTTTGGAGATAAATAAAAGATTTCTTGCGGTAAAAGGAATTCCTCCAGCAAAATTTTCAGTATTCAATTTACTTATTTGAGCAGCTTTCATATGAGAATTTGTGAGTCTAGCAGCAAGTTCAACGCATAAATCTGGATTAATTTTAGTTTCAAGCGAATTATAAAGCATTGTGGATGCATCTCTTGCAGAATCATCAATTTGGGGAAGAGTAAATAATACACATTTGTTGAAAAGTGATTGATCAAGAAGTATTACTCCTTTTGTATTAGGATTATATGTAATAAATAAGTGGAAATTTTCGTGTATTTTTTTAGTGTTTTTATTTTTTGGATTTTTTGAAAAGTAAATACCTTTACCTGATTCAAAAATATTTAATTCCGGCTCATCTCCACATAAAGAAGCTATTTTTTCTGAAATAATGCATGGGGCCATTTCTATTCCATCAAGAACAACCCATTCTCCATTTTCTATTGATATTGTAAAAACTGATTCTTGGTGAGAGAATCTACTTGGGGGTGATGTAGTCTTGAAAAAAATTTTACTTGCTTTTTTCAACTTTTCAATTTCTGCATCTGTATAATTATATTTTTCTTGATGTTTTAGCTTATATTCAATGCTTTTTAGTATTTTTTTATAGTCTCTTTTTGGATTATATTGAGTAGTAAAAAATGACTTAATTGATTTATATGTTTTTTTTAAAAGGTCAATTTCATCAGCATCAAATTCTGGTTTTATAATTGATTGTCCTGTTAAAATAGACATTCCAGAATTGGAATTCATCTGATAAATATTTAATTTCTGTCCAAGTATTAATGAAAATTGTAAAATTATATAAGATTTTCCTGATGCAGTAGCTCCCTCTAAAATTATTGTTTTATTAGCCTTTAAGGAGCAAATTAAAAGTAATATGCAATATTTTTCTGATATAGTAAGTGAATCAAATAAAAGTTCTAAATTTTTTGCCCCATATCTTTTAATTTTTTTCGGACTATAAACATCAACTTTTATTTCGTCATAAGTTTCTCCTTTAGAAGTTTTAAATTTAAAAAATTTGTTACTTCCGTCATATTTAATTTCTGGATTAAAAGCTAATTTATCTAATTTTAATTCATTTATTACTTTATCTCTATTTGATTTTTCAGAAAAATGATAAGCAAAAATAAATAATAAGAAAATAGATTTATTTAATTGTGGAATATTAATTCTAAAATTTAAATATTTTTTTATTTCATTTAAAGTTAATGGAAGTTCTCCAGAAACTTCATTTGAGATATTTTTTGCTTTAATAAAATCATATTGGAACTTTTCTATTTCGTTTTCCAGCTTATTTTGAATAAACAATACTTCAATTATTTTTTTAATATTTTCAGGAGTAGGATCATCTACTACAAGATATATTGAATTATATATTATAGAAGGAGGAAGTTTTTCTCTAGTTGAGTCCTTTCCTTTATTAAAAATACCTATTAAATTTAAATTTCCTTTTTCTAAAACAGCTCCATTTGGTAATAATATGGTAGTTCCTTTAGCTCCAAATATGGAAGAAAGAGTTTCTAAAACTGCAGGAGAAGCATTATTTATTCCATCTAGAACAACAAGAGTTTTTGGGTAAATTTCTTTACATTCAATTGCTTCATATAATTTAGTTTTTGATGTTGTAATAATAATATCTTTATTTTCGTCTTTATCAATAATTGTTTTGCACAATAAATCTTCTACTTTAGTTGAATTGGAAATTACAATATTAATCATTTCTAATCCCAATTTATTTGCAACATAACTTATAGCTGTCTTTTTCCCTTGTCCATAATTCCCTTCTAAAATTACAGGAGTAGACGTACTCAGACCAAATAAAATTGTATCTATAATTTCTATAAATTGACTGGTAAATGCGATTCCAGGCTCATTATTTTCAATTTTTCCTTTTTTGATTGCATGCATCGATAATTTCGTTAATTTAGACATTAATCTAATTTCATTATTTTTTTCTACATATTCGAAAGGAGATTCACCTTCTATTGAAGGAATAAAAGAAACTTCAAATTTTTGTTTAATTTCCTCAATTTCATTTGTCCTGTTTTCGTGAAAGCCTTTTATTAATGTATAAAGACATATTCTAATATTTTTTTCATGATCATTAATTAAATGATCCATTTTAGAAACTATTTTTTTGCATGCAATCATTTGAGAAAGATTAAATAAAATGGATTGTTCTGTAAAATATAATTTATATTGCTCAATTAATTTTGAAATAATCATTGAATCCAAATTACTATCAGATTTTAATACTCTTTTTTCTTCATTTTCATCGTATGCTGAAGTATAAATTATAGTAAATCTAGATAATAAAGCCTCTGAAAGATTATTAACTTTTTCAGGTTTACAAGTTGCAATTACTCTGAAATTATTACTAATTTTTAATTCTTTATTCCCTTCTTTTGTAAAAGTATTTTGTATATCTTCTACTAATGTCAAAATATGCACACCTGAGAATAGCTCATTAAATCTTTCTAAAACAACAGTAGGAACATTGGGTAAATTTTTTAAAATTAAAGATTTTTTTCTTAAAATGGCTGATAAAAAAAGCCCCGGTAAAAATTCTAAACTCATATTTATTATATTATTTTCGTCGCTATTTTTCTTTTCATTAAATAATAAATTTGATAAATGCTCAATTGCATAATCAAATGAAGTATTTTTATCTATTTTTAAAGTTCTTTCATCAACATATTTCTTTATTTCTTCTTTGTTTCCTTCCCAATCATCAAGTAAATTTAAGTATTTAATTGGATTGTTTTCATTAAATAAATTGCATAATTGCTTAAGATAAAATTTTTTAGCTTCCTCAGGTGTAAAGAAAGATGATGAGCCTAATAATTGAGGGATAGTTGACTCTTGGTTTAAAGATACAATTTCATAGCTGTTTCTATCATCTTTAAAGCAAAGTTGGGCTAAATATGTTTTAAAAGAGGTTTCTCCTGCGATGAGGATTGGTTCTTCATTGTGAGAAATCAAAATATTAAATAATCCTTCTAAAAGATTATGAAGACCTAAAATAGATTCTGTGAAATCATCTTTTATTTTACCTTTAGTTTTCACTAAATCTCTATAATATATTTCACAACTTTTTTTTCTAATAAAAACTGAAATACTGGATATCCCCTCATCTTTTCTTTCCTTTTGAGTTCCAAATTTTAATTCTGCCCTAGTTTTATATATTTCAATAAGTTCTTTCTTCTTTTCTCCTAGTTTAAAAACTTCCCCAATAACATCAACTAAATCATCAAGTACTTTTTCTTTTGAGCCTTCTTCTACAGAAGACATTACATAAAAAAGAATATGATGTTCAAAATCAATGCCATGATAATTACCGGGAGTTCTATGCTGTTTTAATATTCTATTAAACAACTTATAAATATCTCTTAGTGACCATTTTGTAATTATTGATTTTTTATTTATTTTGTCAAGAAACATTCCACATAATTTGGCTTTTTTATAAGCATCACTAGAGTTATTTTTCTTTTGACTAGTATCAAGTGAATTATAAATTGATCTGCAGATATCTTGCAATTCTTCTCCAGTTTGTGGAGGATATAATAATATTCTAACTTTTGATTTAATTTTTTCAGGTAAATCATTTCTTCCAAAAGTACACATTTCATTTTGACAAATTATAAAGAAGAAATTTCTATTTATTTTGATTTCTCCATCTATCCCAGGTATAAGGCATTTTTCTTCAAAAATTTGTTCTAAAACAGGAGTAACAGATTTCATATTCGCCACTGAAGAAATATTAAATTCATCAGCAATAAACACATTTCCTTCCTTTAAAGATAATGTTAAATGTCCATCTTTAAATTCAAGTGATTTTTTTACTATAGTTGTACTTCCATAAAAATCAGTTGCTCTAGTTCCCTGATGAAATGTATGTATATAAAATGGCTCTTTGTTTAAATTTCCCCTGATATTTCTTAATAATTCTGCAAAGGCCCTTGCTGCAGTTGTTTTTCCGGCCCCAGGTGGACCTATAACACATAAATGATTATTAAAGCATGAACTTGCATAAACTATTACCATAAATCTTGTTAAAGTTTTTGAATTTTCAAAAAAATATTTTTCTTTTAAATTTTTATTGTTTTGTTCTTTTAGTTCATTTCCTAAAATATCCATAATTTTATCAGATATTATTATTTTATTTTCATCTTCTGCAAATAACAGTGTAAAGATAAATTCTGCTACTTCTTCCATTGGAATCCCATTCTCTATATTTTTATATCTTTTATTCTCTTTCAACATTTTATCTAATCTATAAATTCCTCTACATAATTTGCTTAAATTGCTAATAGTTCTGACATTTTTTATATCTGGATTTATTTTTTCTGAATTCCTATCATTTAATTCATAAAATTTTTTTTTAATTAAATCTATTAATTTTTGGTCAAATTCTTCAGCTTTTTGTTTTTCTTCTTCAGCATCTAATTGTTCTTCTTGTTCTTCATTTTCATCAATGCCAAACCCAAATTCATCGTTTTTTAAAATTTCTTTTTGTTCTTTTTCTTCTGAAATTTTTTCTTCGCTGCATCTATTTAAAAAATATTTTATTAAATCATTTATTTTATCTCCAATATCTTCTAATTGATCTTCTAAAACAATAACATCAAATCTATTAACAAATGCAGGAGACATTTCATTTATTTTATTTATATTACTTGTACAAATCATCCTAAAATTTTCATGGATATCTATTTGTGGTTGTTTTGGATTTTCAGGGACATCAAATTTTCTTTCACTGTCATCGTTTTTTTTATCGAGTAATCCATTTAATCTTTCTGTTAAAGTTGATGGAGCTTCATCAATACTATCTAAAACAACACAATCTCCTTTTTCTATTGCCATACTAAGAAATCCATTTTTCCATTCTAATAATTCATTGCTTTCATCCATTTTACCTGATGGCTTTTGAACACCTATTAAATCAGAACATTGAATATTTTTAGTACATAAATAAAAAGCTCCACTTGATTTTTGACCTTTATTTTTTTTGGAATAAAAATATTCTGCACACCATCTAGCAATTTGTGTAATACCACTTTCCTCTTTCCCTACTATAATTACATTCCTTTCATTTTCTAAAGAAAAATCAACCGCATTAACAACATCAACAAGAGATTTGTTTTCAAAACATTTCTGAAATTCCTTTGGCATGATTAACGGTTCTGGTTTCAAATCTTTTAAGGTTTCAAAATCATTGAAAGTTTCTATTAATTTTTTCCTTTTTTCTTTTTTATATCTAGCACCATATATTGTAAGTAAAGTATTATATATTGATTTTCCTTCAGCAATTGCTTTTATTGCTGCTTCAATTTCCCTAATCGTAAAACATTGTACATCATCTGATGAAGAATTAGCTTCTTTCCAATTAATGTGGAAGTTCACAATATCATTCACAATTTTTTTTTTTTCATCGTTACTTTTTTCTTCTTTTTCTTTATCTTTTGTTTTGTTATCTATCTTTTTAATATATTTATTGCATTCGGCTAATCCAATAGCTATATCTTTTAATTCTTCAGGTTCAAATTCCGGAAAGCATATTTTTTGAAATCTTGAAAGAAATTCTATTCCTAAATCTTGTCTCTTATTTGCAAAGGCTCCAGTGTTTGGGTTTTGTGTAGCAATTAAAGAAAAATTTTCATGCATTTTATATTGTTGAAGGGGTCTACCTGGAATTTCCAAACTTAATATTTTACTATCTAAAGCTTGTTGAATACATTGAAGAACAGAGGAAGGAGCAAGATTAATTTCATCTAACAAAAGTAAATTACCTTGAGTAAATGCTCTAAAAAAAGGTCCATTTTCTATCTTAAGTCCTGCAGGACTCTGGGGATCTCCTGTATATTTTGCTATTAAATCATCGACTTTTGTTTCTGCACTTAGATTAAATCTTATTAATTCTTTTTTTTCTTCGTTTTCATTCTCATCGTCATCATCATTATGATGTTTTTTATGTTTAGATTTATTTAATTTCTCCATATGCTGAATATATTTATAAGCAATGAGTGTTGTTCTTGTTTTTGAGGTTCCTGTAGGACCTTCTAAAAGTACAATTACTTTTGTTTTAATATAATGGATTAATTTGGCCATTCTTTCACTTGATTTATCTGTCAAAATAAACCCAAGAGAAGCGAGATAATCTTTTTGTTCAAACAATTTTTTTTTTTCTTTTTCAATAATTGATTCCATATCCATTATATCCAATGCAATTCTCTCCATTTCAATTTTTTTAACTTTATTTCTTGGGTCATCTTTTAAAAAATATTGTTTATTTAATGTTTTTGGTTTTTCTTTATCAACTATATATATTGGTTCGAGAGCTATTTGTTCAAATTCTTTTTCATTTTTTGTTTTAGAGGTTGTGGTTAAAGTATCGGAAATAGTTGAATTATCTTTTTTTTGATTACTAGTGATGGAGGTTTCTGATTTTTTTTTAATTTTTTTTTCTTGGGACTTTGTAATTTCTTGATTTTCAGTTTTTTTTCCTTCGTCCTCTTTGTGGTCTTCTTCATCGTCATAAGAATTATTAGCTTTTTCTTGATTATCTTTTTTACTAATTTTATCATGTCTTTTTGTTTTTTTATTATCATCTTCATCATCCTCATCAAAGCTATCCTTTTCTTTGTTTTTCTTTTTTTTTCCTTTTTTATCAGCATCATATTCGTCTTCTTCTTCACTTGTTAGATGAGTTTTTACTTTTTTTTCTTTTTTTTTTTTTTTTTTTTATTTTCTTTTTTCTAACCTTTTTTTTTTTTTTTTTTTTTTTTTTTTTTTTTTTCCTTTTTATTTTTTTTTTTTTTTTTTTTTTTTTTTTTCTTTTTTTTTTTATTTTTTTTTTTTTTTTTTTTTATTTTTTATTTTTTTCTTTTTTTTTTTTTTTATTTTATT
>Ga0256407_10013147_pt1 | contig 11116 bp, 3 predicted proteins | sample RumenRJG_04DNA_FD_193489 | JGI IMG/M metagenome (GOLD analysis project Ga0256407, IMG submission 193489) | Bovine rumen microbial communities from Lethbridge, Alberta, Canada - RJG_04 | ecosystem: Host-associated > Mammals > Digestive system > Stomach > Rumen | place: Canada: Alberta | collected... | reverse complement strand
AATTATAAGATAATAATATATTTCCATTATCATCATCACTAATATAATTACTACTAAAATTATTATAATCAGCAAAATCAAAAAAATAAAATCCTTTACTTTTCATATCATAACACATTATATTTTTCCCATCATATAATCTAAATATTAAATTATCACTTCCTCCTAATTCATTTATATTTCCGACAACTTTTATTTTTGATATAGGATAAACATTTAAATTTGTTTCAATATTTAATTTAGATATTAATTTAGTAGAAAGTGTATTTGTTAAAACTTTTTGTGTACTTTTTGATCTTTTATTAATTTTCTTTATGATTTCTTCTTCTGAATAAGGAATACCTTTATAAAATACTTTACCCCCATTTTTAATTTCTAAATTATTAAATGAGTCATTTTTGTGTTTTAATAATTTTAATTTATTATTAACTTTAGCAAGATTATAATCATTTATTTTATTTAATAAATTTTTATTCTCTTCTTGTAAAGTTATCATATTATTTTGATGTTCCATTACTTGTTTATTAAAAATCTTATTTTTTTCAATTAAATCTGAAATATCTTTTTGATCATCAATTCTTTGATTAGTTAATTTTTTATTATCATCAATTAAAGTTGAAATATTTTTTTTATATTCTAAAATTTGTTCCATTAATTTTTTATTTTCTTCTTCTAATTCTGGTAAATTATTTTTATAATTTGAAAAGTTTGATTTTAAATTATTATTATCTAATGGAATTTCTTCTTCTAAATATATTTTCTTTGGTTTATTTAATTTTAATTGATTTAATTCTAATTTATATAAATTTATTTGTTCTTTTAATTCATCATTTTCATTTTGTAAATTAGTTAATTTTTTATTTAGATTATTATTATCATTATTAAGTTTTAAAAATTCAGATTTAAGATTATTAATTTCATCATTTTGATTTTGAATAATTGATTCAAAATTATAACCATTATGAACATTATTATTTGAAGAATTTTTAAATTCTTCAATTAAATCTTCAATTTTTTTATTTAATTCATTAATAATTAAATCTTTTGTATTATCTCCTGGAATTTCATATCTAATTTTTTGAATTAAATAATTATTACTTTTAGAATTTCTTGGATTTTTAGGAAGAGATTTATAAATATTTTCATCATTATTATTATTTAAATTATATAAATTATCATTTTTATTTGGACTAATAATATTTTGATTATTAGTTTTATTAATTATATAATTATTTTGTAAATTTTCTAATTCCCTTAATCTATTTTTTCTTTTTGGAACACTTGAAGGAAGATTTCTATTATTAAATTTATTATAATCATTTTTCTTTTGACTAATAAAATTTCTATAATTAGTAGTTAAAGGTTGAAAAAGTTTTTGATAATTATTAGAAGGATTACAAGGAGAACGAGTTCTATTAAAAGATTCAGATTGAGTTAAATTTGAATAACTTTTAGTTGGTGAATTATAAATATTATTTGAACAAGGATTTGAATAAAAATTTGTACAAGGTGAATCACCATTTTCTTTATTAATATATTGATTATTTATTTTATTTTGATTATTTCTTTCATATGAATATGTTAAGTTATTATTTGGAGTTTCATATTGTGTAATTAAAATATTATTGTCATCATTTCCACAATCATTACATTTTTGTCTTTGATTTAAACTATTATTTCTTGAATTATACAAATTAATATTATTATCATTATCATTATTTTTTATATTTAATGAATTATAAAAATCACTTTTTGATTTATTTAAAATTTCTCTTTTATTATTATTATTATTATTATCAATTTTATAATAATTTTTAGGAGCATAAAGATTAATTTTATGAAAAGCTGAATTGGAATTATTAGGAAAATTTAAAGAAGATGGATATTGTTTTATATTTTTTTTTTCATTCATTAATCTCATTTTAAGTCCCATTAATTCATTATTAAATGAATTTAAATTATTAGTAATAGTTTTACTAGAATCTTTAACAGGAATATTAACAGTACTATAAGAAGGAGTCATATTATTTTTATTTTTATATAAATCATTAGTAAAAACATTATTATAACTCATATTTCCTGAACTATTCTCTCTATAATGACCTCTTATTTTTTTATTTATATTATAATTTTGTTTTTTTTCAAAGATACTTTTTTCATTATCATCTGAAATAAGAATATTATTTTCAGTTGATTTTGTTGATATTAAATGACATAAACATTTACAATGACAACAACAACAAGAACAATGACAAGTACAACAATTACAATGACATGGTGATGTTGGAGTATTTATTTTATCATTTTTTTGATTTAAAGAATATTTAAATGTTAAAGGTGAGAAACTCATTTTTTTTTTAATTTAATATTTTTTTTCTATTATTATTCTTAAGTTTAAATTCAAAATTTATTTAATTTTTTTAATATATTTTTTTTATTTAATTTTGAAAAAAGTTAAAATAATAAAAAAGTGTTTTGAAAGAAAATAACTTATTTTATATTATTTGGAAGAATGTTGAAAATTTTTAAATAATTCTTTCATTGCTTGCATTGATTTAACTACAGAATCTTTTTCTTCAATTTCTTTTTCGATTCTTTTCATAACATCTGGAAATTTATTTATGTCTTCTTTGGAACAATTATCTTTCATTAAATTATAATGATATCTTGCACATGCAATTTTATTTTCATCTAAATAAGTATTTATTAATCTTGCATAACTTTTAGCAAATTTTTTATCTAATTGTCTTATTATTTCAATATCTAATTTTTTTGCTTCTTTTATTTTTTTTTGTTTTGTTAATACCAAAGATAAATTAGAAAGAATTAATTTTTTTTGATTTAAAATTTCATCATTTAAATCTTCTTTATTTAAATTATTAATATTTTCAATAATTTCTTTATAACCTTTTTCAGCTTCTACATAATTTTCATTTTTAGTAAATTCATTAATTTTATTTTTCTGATTAATAATATCATTTAATTTATCATTTGATTCATTTAAATTTTTCCCACTTTCCATTTATTTTTTATTTTTAAAAAAAAAAAAGATATAAATAAATTTATATTTAACCCAAAATTAAAATATTAAAAAACATAAAAAAAAAAATGAGACTATCAAACTTTCGAGAAGCACCATTAATAAGAGCTTACTTATTGATTAATCATGAAAAGAGTAAAAAAGGATTTAAATCTCTTCAACAAGAAATAAATAAAATGACAGAAACATTTGGTCCTTCTTTTGATAAAAATCTTTATAAAATATTATTTGATGAAATTGAATTTAATGATATAAAAAATTTTCAAAATCCAAAAACTGGAAAAATTCATTTTTTCTTACAAGAATTTCCTCAATTAATTGAAAGACAAGATTTTATTAATTTTTTTAGTGAAATTTTAATGTCAACAGAAAATAAATCTTCAGCTTCAGAAATTTTTAATTCATTAAATAAAGTTTGTAAATTATCAATTGAAAATCAATTTAAAATTTTAATTTCTATGATTATGAGTACAAATGAAAAATTTGAAAAAGAAGCTCAACAATTATTAATTGGGAAATATAAAGAAATTAAAAATGAAAAAGGAATTAAATTATCTGAAAATATTATTCAAACTCTTATTATGATATTAGAAACAATTGATGAAGAATTTAATAATGATGCAAAAGAATTTATTAATTTTTTAGAAATAAATGATAATCTTGAATTACAAAGTCAAGATGATGTTAAATATATTCAAGAATTAGAAAAAATTTTAGAAATTGGAAATGATGAACCAATTGAAATTGAAAAAATATTTAATGAAATAGGACCTTATATTTTAAATAATAATATTGAAATTAAAAATTGTGATATGTTAAATTTTGATATTGATGAAAAGAGATTAAGTTCTTTTATTATTTTTTTAATTAAAAATCAAAGTTGGATTGAAGATAAAGAAAATAAACAATTAAATAAAATATTTTTAAAAAGTTTAAATAATAATGCAAATAATTTAATTGATGATGTTAGTGATAAAAAAACAGTAAATTGGAATATTGATAATTTATATAAGTTATTTAAAAAAAATATTGATTTAATGAATCCTGATTTAGTATTTAAATCTTTTGATGATCCAAAATTTTCAATTAAAGACAAAAAAAATTTTGAAACTTTTATTTCAATATTACAAAAATTAACAATTTTAAATAATCCAAATCAATTTTTTAAATTTATTTTTTCAAAATGGGAAAATGAAAATAATCAAATTGAATTTTTATCATTTTTAATAAACAATCCAACACAAAATCAATTTTCATTTAAAAATTATAATGGATTAAAAGTAAAAAAAAATATAGATTTAAATTCTGGAATTTCAACACAAAAATATTCACATTTAATTGATGCATGGAGTTGTATAGATTTAATAAAAACTTTAATATCATTATCAACAGGGAATTACTATATTAAAGTAAAGGAAATTTTTGATTGGCCAATTCAGAATATTTCAGAAATAATAATAAATGCTTTAATGTTAATAAAACCAGAAAAAGATGAATTTTTATATGAAGAATTATTTAAAGAATTACTTCAACCATTAATAATGAATCAAAGTGATTCTTCTTTAAATTTATTAGAAGAAATATGGAATAAAAATAAAGATTTAATAATAAAGACAATGAATAATATTTGGTTAAGTCAACCTAATTCAATAACATTAAATAAAATATTAAATATTACTCAAAAATTAAAAGAAAGTTTATCTTGTTTAGTCAATTCTAAATATTATGATTTTAGTGTTAATTTAGCATTTTTAGCTTCAAAAAAAGAATTATTAAATTTAGAACAATGGATGAAAGATAGAATGAGAAAAGCAGGTGAAGATTTTTTAGAAACTTTTATTAATTATATTCAAATTAATTTACTTGATAAATGTAAAGATAATACAATTCAAAAAGAAACTCTTCTTGAAAAAGCTAATTTATCATTAGAAACTTTAGCAGTTATTTTAGAAAATTTTTTAGTTGATATTCCCTCAATGAAAAATTCAAGAAAATTATTAAATGAAAAAAGATATATTACAAAAGCAATTTTAGAATTTATTGAAGAATGTCAAATCTCATCAATAAATAGTGAAGAAGTACAACAAACAACAAATAATTTATTTAATCAAATGTTTAATAAAGAAATTACAATAGAAGAATTAATAAATAAATTAATAAAATATAAACAATCAAAAATACAAAAAGAAACAGAAATTTTTGTTTATATGACACATTGTACTTTAGATGAATATAGATTCTTTCATCAATATCCAGAAGAAAAATTAAAATTAATTTCTGAATTATTTGGTCAAATGTTAAATCATCATTTCTTAACTGGAATTGTAGAAACAATTGCTTTAAAATATATTATTGAAGGAATTAAAAAAGGAACTGGGTCACTTTATACTTTTGGAATTGTTGCTTTAAATCAAATTATTGATAAAGTTAATAATCATCCAAAATTTATTAAAAGTTTACTTGAATTAGATGTTTTAAAAGAAAATAAAGAATTATATGATAAATTAGAAAAAAAAGATAAAGAAATTAATTGTAATTCAAATGATAAAATTATTAATAATGGTAATGGAAATGAAAATAATTCTTTTGTTAATTTAAAAGAAAATTTAAAACCTGAAAAGGGAAAAACTATATTGTTAAAATTACAAAATGATTTTAATGATAGGAATATGTCAAATATTTTAGGAAATAATAATGTTATGGAAAATATAAATTCTCCTTCTCAAGAAATAATAGATAAGATAAAATTAATTTTAAATTCAATTACAAAGAATAATTTAAATGAAAAAGCAAAAGAATTAAAAAATATAATAAATAATGAAAATATTGAAAAATGGTTTAGTAATTTTTTTATTTTAAATAGAATAAGTTTAGAAAATAATAATCAACAAATTTACAATGAATTAATAACTCTAATAGATTCAAATAACTTAAATAAATATCTAAATAAAGACACAATATTTTACATAAGAAAATTATTAAATAGTGAAAATTTAGAAAAAAATATTGATAAACAAAATGCTTTAAAAAATTTAGGTAGTTGGTTAGGAATAATAACATTATCAAAAAATAGACCAATTTTAGCAAAAGATTTAGATATGAAAGAATTAATTTTAGATGCATATGAAAATGGAAAATTAAATATAATAATAATATTCATATCAAAAATAATTGAACACAGTGCAAAAACTAAAGTCTTTAATCCTAAAAATCCTTGGATACAAGCAATATTATCTTTATTACAAGAAGTTAAATTAATAACAAATTTAAAAACTAAAATTAAATTAGAAATAGAAAATTTATTTAAAAAATTAGAATTAGATAATTCAACAATAACATCATCTAAATTATTAGATAATAGAAAAGTATGTCAAAATAGTTCAGATTTTTCAAAACCACAAAATATAAATGTAGATATGGAAACAATGAAAGATTTCTGTAATAAAATAAATAATTTAGATGATTACTTAAATCAAATTTTAAATAAAATAAATAATGATTCAAATAGTAATAAAATATCAAAACAAGATTTATGTAAATTATTAACTCAAGTATTAAATTTAAGTATAAATGGTATTTTTCCAACAGTTTGTCAAAGAGCAGTTAATATATCATTAAAAACAACAAAAGAAATATTAATTAAAGATTTTATGTTTGATGATGATGAAAAAAAATTTAAAAATGCTACTGAATCAGTTATAAAATCATTATCTGGAAGTTTAGCAATGATAACATCAAAAGAACCTTTTAGAATAGAAATATCAAAATCAATGAAAAGAATATTACAAAGTAAGAAAATATCTCAAGAATGTATTGATGAAATATCACAAATTCATGAAGAAAAATATTATGATATTGGTATTTGTTTTATTTATAATAATGTTATTAAAAATGCTATTGATAAATTAGAAAAAGATGAAGAAATTAGAAATGAAATTGAAAGAAGAAGATTAAATCAATTTCCTTTTCAAAAACAAAATGAATTATTAGCAAAAATGGAAGTTTTACCAGAAGCATTAAGACCAAATTTAAATGGATTAACTGAAAGTCAATATAAAATATATGAAAATTTTGATAAGATACATGAAGATTATAATAAATTTGAAGATAATAGAAATTTTTTAACTATTGTTTATAATATGTTAAAAGAAGCAATTGATCAATCAAATCCTTCAATGAATAAAAATTATTCTGTTTGTATGTTAAATATTTATAATTTATCACAAGATGCAAAAAATAGAAGAGAAGAATTTTCTAATTTAAGTAAAATTATTACTGATAGTAAAATTGATTTTAAAAATGCATATGATTTAACTAATTTAACTTTAAAATATTGTTTTTATGTTGCTAAAAATTCTAATGATTTTTTATTGAATATTTATTCTCATATTTTAAAAGGTTGGGTTACTTTACATAAAGAAATATCAACTAAAATTACTGAAACTGTTTTAACTGTAGAAGAAATTTTTGTTAGATTTAATATTAATTTACATTATGCTTTTATTAGAAAAGAAATATTTGATATGAATGAATATCAAAAATATTTCAAAGAATTTTTAAGTAATAAATCAACTTTAAATATTGCAAGAAAAGTATTAAAAGAATTATATCAAAGAGAAGTTATAGAAAAAAAAAAATTACCAGAAATTCCATCTTATATTTATGATGAAAATAGTGACACATATTATAAATTATTTAGTATTAATTCAAAATTAAATCATTTAACATTAAAAAAAAATACAAAATCATTAACAAAAAATAAAAATAGAGAAATATATAATTTTTGTTATAATAATTTTTCAAAAATAAAAGATTTAGCAAAAAATCATAATGAAATTCAAAGAGATGAAAAAACTTTTTCTTCTTTTTCAAAATATATTTATAATGATTCATTTTGTAGTAACATAGGTTCAATAATAACTGAAATTTGTATTAAAGGAGCAATAGATATTCCAAGAATACCAAATAATAATTATTCTCCTGAAGGAATTTGTGAATTTTTTTATGGTTTATTATATTTTTATGATAATTCTAAAATAAATAATATAAAATTATTTAATTTAATCATTTTTGGGATTTTTCAATTTTTTCATGATGATTATTTAACTTCAAAAACTTCATTTAATCAAAGACTCTATTATAAATTATTTTATAATATGTTTCATTATTTAAATAAATTTAATAACAAAGAATTATTATTTAATGGTGAATATAAAAAGATAAATTTCTTATTTTCTTTTAGCGATTTATTATTAATAATTTCTCCTACAAATTATCCTGGTTTTGCTTTAGCTTGGTTAGATTTAATCTCATGTAAAATATTTATTTCTAATTTTCTTGATGTTGATAAAAGTTTAAGAAGAAAAGAAATTATGACAAGATATGAAAAATATTTATCATTATTAATTGATCTTTTATCATTTTTAAAATCATTTTCAAATGAAATTATATCAAATTATAATTGTAAAATATTTTTAGATGAAGTTTATAAATTTTTCTTTTTATTATGTAATTCTTATCCAGATTTTATTTCAGGATATTATTATTTATTATTATCTCCTCTTTCAGGAAATAATTTTATTCAATTAAAAAATATTATTTTATCCTGTTATCCAAAAGAATTTAATTTATCTGATCCTTTTAATGAAGAAATGAAAGATATTACTTCAAAAAAAAGTGCAAATGTTCTTTTTGATATAAATAAATTATTTGATAAATGGAAATTTAAAGAATTAATTGAAAACTTTTTAGAAAAAAAAAATGAATTATGTTTAAAAGAAATTGTAGAAGAATTAAATTTAATTCAAGAAAGTGATCAAAGATCTTATAATATAAATGCTTTAGTATTATATTGGGCACAATCAAAAATGAAAAATATAATTGAAAAAAAAATTGCAAATAAAGAAGTATTTAATTTTTTCAATTACTTATTTTTAAATTTAGATAATGAAAATAGAGATCTTTTAATAAATGCATTTTTAAATGAATTAAGATTTAATTCTCAACAAACTTATTATTTTTCTTCTTTATTAAATTACATTTTTTATGAAATTAAAGATGATTATATTAAAGAACACATATTAAAAAATATGCTTGAGAGACTTTTATATAAACCATATCCTTGGGGTTTAATTCCAACATTTATTATAATGACTAAAAATTCAAAATTTCAATATATGAGTAAATATATTAATAAGGATATATTAAATAAATTTATTATTTGTTGTAAAGATAAATCATTACATAATTTTTCTACGAAATAATCAATTTGAAAGGATAAAAGAATATGATTTGCTTTAGTATTTTAGTTTGAAAACATTTTTTATATATATATGTAAATTTAAATAAAATTAACTTGTATATAATAAACTTAATATAAAATGTAAAAAATATAATTTTATATTAACAAAAAAATAAATTAAAATGAAAACAAATAAAACTTTCTTTTCATTTAATCATAATAATGCAAAAAATAGATATAATAATTTTAATAGTTTAATTTTACCATATTTTCAAAGTGATAAATGGACTAATAAATTTAAAGATAAAATATCATCAACATCAAATGAATATAAAACATATTTAGACAAAGCATATTCAAAATATAAAAATAAAATAAAATTAAAAAAAGAAAAAGAAGAATTAAAAAAAAAAAAAAATGAAGAAGAAGATTTAATTGATAATGAAATATTTGATAGTTCTTTTTTTAGAACTACTTCAAATCTTTTTGGAATTTCAGATGTAAATACTCTTCAAAAATGTTCTTTAAGAAATATGTTTCCTGATTATAAAAAAAGGACTACTAAAAATTTTTATAATACTAAAATGAAACAAAGTAAAATAAAGAGAATTAATCTTTTTAATAAAAATGATTATAATGTTGATGATTTAATTGAAAAAGGAATTAAATATTTTAAAAGAGGAACTTCTGAAGAAAAAGAATATCAAAAAAAGAAATATTTAGATTATATTAAAAAAGAGAGTGAAAATGATTATATGAAATATTATTATAATTGTTATGGTTAAAAAATTTTTTTTTAATAAATTTGTATAAAATTATAATATATTTAATTTTTATTGAATAAATAATAAACTTAATGAATTTCCAAAATCGAACTGGGAATTTTGGGAATAATAATTTTCAAAATTATGAAAATTTCAATATGATTAATGAAGAATATTTTAAAGAAATGGAAAAAAATTCTAAATTATTTGAAGAAAAAATGAAGAAGTTAAATAAATTTAAATATTCAAATGAAATAAATAATAGTAAAGAAATAATATATGATAATAATAATAATGATAGAAAATTTATTCAAAATGAAAATGAGAATAATAATAATAATGAAATAAATAATAATAATCTCACATTTAAGAATATCAATAATAATAAGATGAATAATTATAATAATAATAATAATGATTTTAATAATGATAACAATAATAATAATATTAATATTATAATTGAAAAATTACAAAATGAAATTGCTTATAAAGACTCATTAATAAATGAATTAAGAGATGAATTAGCACAAAATAAAGATGAAATAGAATTTAATAATGTAAATAAAAAAACTGATGAAATGGAAAAAGAAATTGAAAATTTAAAACAAAATTTAGATATTAAATATTCTGAAAATAATGAATTAAAAGAAGAAAATATGAATTTAAATATGAAAGTAGATAATTTAAAAATGGAAATTCAGAAATTAAAAAATATTAAAGAAAAAGAATTAAATAAAAGTGAAAATTTAACAGTTGCACTTGCAGAATCAAAAGATGAAAATTTTAATTTAAGAAATAGAATTAAAGAATTAGAAAAAAATAAAAATCAAATTGAAAAAGATTATAATTCATTAAATAAAAATTATCTAAAAACAAAAAAGGAAAATGATAAAATAAATTCACTTTTTGAAGAACAAAAAGCAAAAGTATATATATTAACAAAAGAAATAATGGATCTTAAAAGTTCAAAAAAAAATAATTATAATAATAATAATCAACAAAAAATTATAGAGAATTATTATTTTAATAATGAAAAAAAAAATATAAATGTAAATGATATGAATATCAATA
>Ga0256407_10013146_pt1 | contig 11116 bp, 12 predicted proteins | sample RumenRJG_04DNA_FD_193489 | JGI IMG/M metagenome (GOLD analysis project Ga0256407, IMG submission 193489) | Bovine rumen microbial communities from Lethbridge, Alberta, Canada - RJG_04 | ecosystem: Host-associated > Mammals > Digestive system > Stomach > Rumen | place: Canada: Alberta... | reverse complement strand
TAAATTAAATTTAAATCCTATTATCAATTCAAACTAGAGAAATAAAAATTAATAAAAATATTTTTCAATTATATAATGATTAAACAATTCTATTATATGTTCATTAAATTTTATGATAAAATACATGTTATCAAAATTACAATCAAAAAAATTAATTTATTTATTTTTTTTTTTAATTTAAATCTAAAATTAATAAATAAATTTAAAAATAAATAAAATATTAATTCCCTAAAATCCTAAAAAAATATGGAGCAAAAAGATGTTTCAATTGAAGAGAAAAAAGAAAATTCAAAAGAAATCCCATATCCCAAATATCCCAAATCACTATTTTTCATTTTATTTCTATTTATAGGATTAATAAACAATTTAGGTTATGTATTAATATTAACAGGTTCTCAGCAATTTTCTTCAAAGCTGAAAAACGAAAGTTTAATCGCCTTATATCCCTTAGCCTTAATTGGTTTCTCCTCAATATCTCGTTTTACAAATTCTAAATTTTGTATAAAAGTATCATATTTCAAAAGATTATTAGGATTATCAATATATTTTTTCATAGGATATGTAAGTTTATTTATAATTCTCCAAATAGTAGAATCAAAAAAAGATTTTAATAATACTTTAGCTTTCTCATTAACATTAATACCAAGTATAATAATGGGAACTGGATCTGCATTTGGAGAAGCAACTAATTTAGGTTATATTAGAACTTTTCCTAAAGATTTTATTTCTGGTTGGAGTTCTGGAACTGGTTTTGCAGGAGTTTGTGGAGCTTTAATTAGTTTATCATGTAAGAAATTTGAATGGAAATTAAAAAATTTATATCTTTTTATTTCACCTGTTGCTATTATTTATTTTATTTGTTTTTTTATTTCTTATAAAGTTAAATTATATTATGATAATAATTTTTTAAAGAAAAATAGTGAACAGAGATTATATGAGGTAACTACAGATATAGAAGAAGAAAATAATGAAGAAATTGAAATTGTTAAAAGTGATATTGAAAGTGATGTTAGTAAAAATAAAGAAATGAATTATACTAATTTTATTGAAGGGTTTAGATGTGGGAAAAGATTTATTATTAATTTAGCTTTAGTTTATTTTTTAGAATATACAATTAATTCAGGTTTATGTGAAAGAGTAAATAAAAAAAATTATATTAAATCAAGTGATTTTTTCAGTAAAATTCAATATGAAACTTTTATGTTATGTTATCAAATTGGTGTTGTTTTTTCAAGGTCAAGTTTAGTTATTGTAAAACATATTTCATTTATTGAAACTTTTTCAATTATACAATTAATTAATTTTATTTTATGGTTTGTTGAAGTTTATGTTGATTATATTACAAATGAATGGATTTGTTTTATTCATATGATTATTGTTGGGTTATGTGGAGGTGCTTCTTATGTTGGATGTTTTTATTTTATATTAAATTCAAAGACAATTGAACAAGAAATTAAGGAATTATGTTTAAATATTGGTACAATTTTTAATGATATAGGAATTTTATCTTCTTCTATAACTGTATTAATATTAGATAATACTATTATGAAAATATAAGATTTATTTCATATATTATAGGAAGTTTTAATAATATTTAAATTATAAAATATGAATATTTAATTTTTTTAAAATCATTTAATTGATTTTAAATATTATTAAATATTTTTAAATTTAAAAAAATATTCTATATGAATTATATTTTGTTTTACCTATTTAAAAATTAAATTTATTTTATTTAGTAAAATATATTTAAAATATTATTTATTGTTTTAATAAAAATTTTTGAATAAATATTTTTTAATATATTAAATATTTTTACTTTTTCTTAGGAGCAGGTTTTTTTTGAGTATTTTTCTTTTTAAATTGTTCATTTAAAATATCAAAAGTATCAACTTGTTTTCCAGATTTATCTTTAGGAACTTTTTGTACATTTAATCCCAAAACAAGTAAATCATTTTTATTAGTTTTACTATGTTTATAATTAAGCATCATTTCTTTAAAAGTTTGAAAATCAGAAAAAGCAACTAAAGTATCAAGTAATTGTTCATCCATTTTAAATTTTTTTGATTTAAGCATTTCATAAAAATCATTTATTTTAAATTGACTAACTCTTTTAATTAAAGTTTTTTCTAAATAATTTTCAATTAATTGAGTATATTTATTAAAAATATCAGTATAAATTAATTTATTTTCATTTTTATCTTCAAATTCTTTATAATATTTTTCACAAAAATCATTTTGAATTTTCTCAAATTCAGGTTCAATAACAATTTCTTGTAATTTTTCAACAAAACAATCAAATTTATAATCATCAGATTGTTTATTAACTAAATAATTAAATATTATATTTTACCAATACTCTCTTCGAAATCATCATTATTTGTTTTAATATCTGCATTTTTATATTTAATTTCTCCAGTTCCTACAATTTGACCATTATTAACATGACCACTTAAGGCAGAAGAAAATTTAGATGATTTCATTTTTTAATATAATTAATTTTTTGTTTTATTGTTTTTTAATTTTTAATTTTTAATTCAATGTCTGCTTCAGAAATTGAAAAAACTGTTTGGTCATATAAAAATGTTGTTGATGATGATTTAAGTAATAAAAATTTAGAAATTATTCTTAATTTTTATGATAGAGAAAAATTTGAATTAAATATTAATAAATTTAGCTCTTGTTTTGATATTGATTTAGATACTTTTTTAGATAATTCTAAAGTTAAAAAAGATGAACAAGAAAATAAAAATGATAATATTGAAAATGATAAAAATATACAAAAAGGAATTCCTGATGATGTTTTTAAATCAGGTAAATTCAAATTTATTTATTTTTTTATTTTTTTTTAGACTATCATCATAGTTTAATTTTAGGAAGTTATGTGGAAGATAAAAATAAAATTGCTTTAACTATTGAAAAAGTTTTCACCAATCAAAAAAATTATTTTTCTGAAGATAATAAAGAAATTAATTTAAAAAAAGAAAATAATGAAATTAAAATTTTAGGTGATTCAGTTTTAGATGAATTTTTAAAAGATGAAAAAAATGTTATTTTAACACAAATAAAACAAATTAAAAATTAAATAATTTAAATCAAAAAATAATTTTGATATTTTAAATTAATTTTTTACATACAAATAAATAAAAAATTTATATTAAAATTTGAATTTTAAAGTTTAAGAATCAGAAATAAAATCTTCAAAAATAGGTTCTTTTATATCTTCTTTTTTAATAATTTGTTTTTTTTCTTTCTTATTTACGATTCCAGAATATTTTTCATATTTTTTCTTAGGTAAATAGTAAACTTTATTATTTCTTTTTTCAATTTTCTCTTTTAATTTTTCAAATCTTTGACTTAATTCTTCTCTTTGTTTTTGAGTTTTCTCAAGTTTATGTTGTTTTTCTGCTTCATTTTGAAGTTTGATTAATTCATCATAATATATATCATTTTGGTTATTATATATTTTATATTTACTATCCAAATAATCAAGATAAATTTCTATTTTTTTTAAATATTCTATCATTTCTTCTTCAATTGTTAATGTAGGTCTTTTTTTTTCTTCAAAAACATAATTAATTTTATTACATACATTATATAAATTCAATATAGAATTGAAAAGTTTATTATTTTTCTTTTTTGATGAATAAATCATTGATTTTTTTGATATTTTTTTAAAATGTTTAACTTCTTTTAATAACATTACATTTTTTTCTATAATTAATTTTAATTCTTTTTCTTTTATATTAATTCCTTTTAAAATATAATCCATTTCTTTTTTCCATTCTATTTCCATTGAATTTTGTTCTTTTTTAAGTTGAAACAATTGTTTTGATAAAATATTATATTCTGAAATATGATTTAAATTTTTATTTTCAAGTTGATTAAATTGAAATATAAAATCATCAACATTTCCAAATATAATAGAATATCTGTAATCTCTAATTCTTTTAATTTCTTCTTTAGTAATTTTTTTTAATAAAGAATTTAAATTATATTTCATTTTAATTGATTTTTCGGATGTTATTTTATTATTACTATTATTTGTTTTTTTTGATTCAGTTTTTTCTTTTCTTCTTGTAATTTGATAATGAAATTCTTTTTTAAATGAATTAGATTTAGAATTATTTCTTGTAAGAATTGGTGTATTTAAATTTGATTCATTTATCTTTTCTTTTTTTTCTTCATTTATAAAATTATTAAAATCTTCTTCAGGCTCTTCAATAATTACTTTATAATAAAAAGGAACATTTAATATTTGTTCATTTAAACATATTTGAAAATATATCCATTTAATAATATTATTTTTTTCAAATTCAACTTTCCTAATTTTAGATTCTATTATTGCAATATCATTTTTATATTGAAATATTTGTTCAATTAATTGTTCATTTTTTCCTCTTTCAATTTCTCTTCTTGTAATAATTCTTTTTACATATTCATTAAATTTATTTAAAAATTCTTCATTAAATAACTTTTTTGACTGATTATATGAAGTAATTAAACCATTTAATTTTTCAAGTTGATTATTATGTACTTCTTTATAAGTACTATTTCTATCTTTTTGAGTAGTTATAGAATATTTTAATAATTTAAGATTTCTAGTTTTATTCATATAATCTCTTACTTTCTCTTTTTTATTATGATATTGATATATTTTATTTGATAATTTAGGATTTCTTATTTTATTTTTTGATTCAATAAAATCATTTTTGTCTTTTTCAAATAAATATAATAAATAATTTGGACTTTTTTTACATATTGGTGAATAATAAATATCATCTTTTTTACCTAATATACTTTTATTTGATTGAGATGTTATTTTATTTTCGAGAAAAAGAGTATCTGTTAAAAATAATTTATTATTTAAATTAATGTCACTATTATATTGAATCATTTTATTGAAATCATTATTTTTTTTTTTATTTCTTCTTGCAGAAAATATTGTTCTTTTGGTTGATGCAAAAGTAGATAAAGTTAAATCAAAAGGGTTTTTACTTTTATTCATTGAATGAAAAGACTTTATATGATTTGAATGATAAGCAGAATGTAATTTAATCCTATCTTTCATTCTTTTTGCAAATATATCAACATTAGAATATTTTTCATTATTTAAATTTAATCCAGGTTTCATTTATAATATAATATATTTTATATTTAATTTTTTTTTGAAATTTTAAATTATTATTTTCTATATTTAAATAAATATTTCATTAAATTATAAGGTTAATGATTGAGCCAATGAATTTATATCAGTATTTTTTATTAATGAATTTGAATTTTTTTTATCATATTGTAATCCAAAAACTGCTTTTTTATACATTTTAACATTTACAAAACAACAAATAAATGAAACTAATACAATTATTGTTATATATAAATTATGAGATAAATTATTTGAATTTTCAATTAATCCTAATTCTAAAAAATTTGATTGTAAAGTAAATATTATATCTTTATAAATAATTAAAAAAAATATATCAATTATAAAATAAATTGAAATAAAAATATATATTAATACATTAATAAGTGTCTCATTTTCAAAGAATAATATGAATTGATATGATGAAAGATAAATACATAAAGCTAATAAAAGACTAATTAAAATATTTTGTGGAATTACAAGAAATACATTCTTAGTATTTTGTATTTTTATTTTACTATAAATATATAAATAAATATATGTATTTATAAAAATAAAAATTGATACAACTAAATCATAAAATGTAGAAACCCATTTTGATACATTTTTATCTGTAAAAAATTTTTTAATCAAATCAAAAATAATTAAAAAAGAAAAAATACAAAATGATTTTGGATAATATTTTCCATATATCAAATCATAATTAGGGAAAGTATGAAAAAATGATTCTTTAAATATCATACAGTATATAACATCTAATAATAATGCAATCATAAAAAATATCGAAAATATCCCACAAAATGTATTAATATGATATTTTGATTTTTTTTTAAATGAAAAAGAAAGAAAAACTGGTTCATATTTATAATATGTAATTAATAAATCAAAAATTATAAAAAAAATAAAAATTATCATTGAAATAATAGTAAATGATTTAGAAAAAGTATTTTCTTTTTTAAAAATAATTGTTTTTTTTTTATGTAAACTATCATATAAATCCATTATTTCTGAATCAATAATATCATTTTTTATTAAATTTTCTTTTAATTTTTCATTCTGATTTTCAATTTCCATTTTTAATATAAAACAATAAAAAATTTCTTTCAGTTAAATAATTAAATGGAAGAAACTTTAAATTTTAGTTCAGATAGTTCAAATGAAAAATCAGTTCTAGATTCAGTAATAGTAAAAAAAATAAATTAAAAATAATTATATTTAGGTTTATATTTGGAAAAATGGAACAAAACCAACTGAAGCATATCAAGTGATAATAACTTCAGCAGTAAATACTTATAAAAGAGTAAAAGAAGAATTAATAACAATGGAAAATTTATCAAAAGATTATTTTGATAAAATAAAAGTATATAATCATAAAGGAATAGAAATATGTGATGAAGATATAGGTGAGTTTCATGATAAAGATATTCTATTTGTTTCTTTAAATGGAGAACCTTTTTCAATTGAAAATTATATAAATGAATATGAGTTAATAAAAGAAATAAAAAAAGGAGAAAATGATACAATTTATGAAGCAAAACATAATTTAACTAATAAAAAAGTAGCAATTAAAATAACAAAAATATTACAAGATAATATGAATAATATTACAAATTTAACAAGAGAAGCAACATTTTTAACATCATTAAAAAATAAAAATATAATAAAAGTATATAATTATTTCATGTACAAAGATAATTTTTATGTTGTAATGAAATTAGGTAAAGGAGGAAATTTATATGAATATTTAGATACAATAAATAAAAGACTCTCAGAAGAAGAAAGTAAAAAATATTTTCGTCAATTATACAATGCAATATTATATATTCATAATAATAATATTGTCCATGGAAATTTAAAACCTTCAAATGTGATTTTTTTAGATGAAAAAAAAACAAGATTAGCAATAATTGATTTTAAATTATCAGCTTTATCAAACGGAAATAGTAATGAAAAAATTAAACCTATAAATGCTCCTTATATTTCACCTGAAGTTATTTTAGATGATAATATTAATTCTATGCCTTGTTTAGATATTTGGGGATTAGGTATTATTTTATATGAAATGATTTGTGGGAAAAATCCTTTTAAAGGAAAAAATTTAGATGAGACTGTAGAAAATATTATTCATCAAAATTTAGGATTTCCTAATGATTTTAAAGCAACTAAACAATGTTTTAATTTAATTTTTGGTTTGTTACAGAAAGATTTTAAAAAAAGAATTGATATTTATTCATCACTTTTTGAGCAATGGTTTGATGATAATGAGTAAGATTTTTATTTTTATATTTTATTTTAGATATAAATTAATTCCTTTAAAAGATTATTTAAGTTCAGATAAAGTTTTGGGAGATAGTTTATTTAGAAATAGTAAAAGAACTAATAGTTTAAATAAAGGATCTTCAAATATAGGTAATATGATAGTAAGGAATTCAAGAAGAGGAAAAACTTTAAATATGACTGGAAAAGTTAATATAAAAAAACCAAATTATTTTAGGGCAACAAAATCATCATTATTTAAAGAAAAATAGAGAAATATATGTTTTGAAAAATAAATATTATAAAAATAAAACATAATAAAATTAATTCTTTTAATTAGTTACCCATAATTTAAATTTACAATATATTCATTAAAAAAAAAATAAAGAGAAAAATGATAAAATTATGTAATAAATTAATTCTCTTAATTTTTATAATCCCATTCACCATTCTAAAAGAAGAAGAAGAATTATTTGATTTAACACCATATTATAATGATATAATAAAAGAAAAAGATGGAATATTAACAATAGCAATATTATTCACAACAGACATTCATGGTTATTTTTTTCCAAGAGTTATAAATAATTCTCACATAGGACATCAAGTATTAGAAGCAGGAGGAATGGAATATTTATCATCTTATTTAAGAATATTAAGAGATGAATGGAAAGATAGATTTATTTGGCTAGATGGAGGTGATATTTATCAAGGTGGATATGAGTCAATAATTTCTGAAGGGAAAATTATGTCAGAATATATGAATTTAGAAAATTTAACTGCTAGTACAATTGGTAATCATGAATGGGATTTTGGACAAGAATTTTTAAGAAATAGAATTAAAGAAAGTAATTTTCCTTATATTGTTGCAAATTTATTTGATGATAGAACAAATTCAAATCGAGTTTTTGAAAATCAAATATCTTATAAAATATATAATATTAGAAATATTAAATTAGGTGTTATTGGTGTTACTACAACTAGAACATATAATACTACAAAAGGTGATTTATCACATATGATAATTAAAGATTATAAAAATATTATAATTGCATATAGTAAAAAATTAAGAAATGAATTTAAAGTAAATGCTGTTATCTTATTAGCTCATGCTGGATTGATATGTAGACAAAGTAGTAAAACTACAGATATAATGAAATTAAAAATATGGAATAAGGAAAATTCAAAAAATATATGTGTTGGACAAGAAGAATTAGCATATTTTTTAAATGATTTCCCACAAGATACAGTTGATTTAATTTTATCTGGTCATACTCATACACCAAATCATTATTATTTCGATGATATTCCAGTTGTTAATAGTTTAAATAATGGAAAATATATTTCAATGATTTATTTACATTTTGATAAAAATACTTTAAAATTACAAAAAGAAAATACCCAAATGGAATCTCCAATTCCAATATGTTCAAAAATTTTTGAAAAGGAAAGACGTTGTGATTTAAAAACATTCGATTCAAATACAACAAATAAATATGGTTATTTAAAAAGATTTAAATTCCATGGAAAAGAAATAACAAAAAATAAAACAATCCAAGATAAATTTAAACAATTTCATGATATTTTAAGAAAATATGAAAAAGAAATAGTAATAAAAGTTCCAGAAAATATGTATTGTTATAAAAATAGAGAAACATTACTAGGAAATTACATAGCAGATTTTATGAGAGAAACAGCACATACTGATATTGCAATTGTAAATGCTGGAATTTGTAGATCTATATGGAATAAAGGACCTATTTCTGCTAAAGATGTTCATGATATGTTTCCTTTCACTGATAATCTTGTTATTGTTCAAATGACTGGAGAAGAAATTATTAAAACTTTACAAATTATTCAAGTTGGTAATGCACAATTTTTTCAAATTTCTAATTTAGTTGAAGAAATGAGAGTTGAGAAAAATTATAAAAAAATAACTAAAATTTCTTTTGCTGATGGTAGTAATATTATAAAAGATAAAATTTATACTGTTGCTACTACTTATTTTTTGTTACCCACTTATGGTGATGAAATGAATGAAATTAGGTCTTTTTATCCACATGTTAAAGGATTTAAAATTGTTGGAGATTTTACTAATTTACTTATTGATTATTTGAAAAAACAAAAAAAGATTATTCCTTCAAAACATTTTAATCCAAAAAATAATAGGACTAAAATATATTCTAAACATCTTAGACCTGAAAAAGTTCATTTTTAAGTAATACTATTATTTTTAATATTTTTTATTTAAAGGTGAATCTCTTTTTTTTAAATTTTTTTTTTATTATTGAAGGATTAAATCTATAAAAATAGTTATACTATATTAACCACTTTAAGTTTAAATTTAAAGTTTATATATATCATATTATGAATTACAAATATAATAAAAATAAATCTAAAATCAACAAAGACTTTGGTTATAAATTTAATAAATATGTATGACAGATTCAAAAAAAGAATTATATACATATATATTATACCCAATAAATTAATATACTACAATAATATATTCTCATAATAATTTTAATTCAATTCACCTTTGATTAAACACAATTCATACATAAAGAATATAACCAAGAATCTTTATAAATCTTCATTTTTTGTTTACAATAGTCAATTTCTAAATTCTTTTTAGAAATTAATTCTTCATATTTATTAAAATATGGAATTCTTTTGGATAATTTATCAATAATATGAATAAAACTTTCAGGAACTTCCATTTCATTATCTAATTTATTTTCACAATGATAAAATCTAGATTTATCTTTAAATTTAAATAAAAAACAATAATTATTATTATTATTATTATTAACATTATTATTACCATTATAATAATTATAATTTTTATCTAAAATATTATTTAAATTCTTATTACTTGAATTAGAAAATGTTGTCGAATTTGAACTTTTTAAAGAATCATTTTTTGAAATATTAACATTTTCATCTTTCAAATAAATAGATTTAACATTCGGAAAATCAGTTGTAAAATTAATATTTAAATTCATAATATAATTTTTATTTTCAAATGAATCATAATTAACAATTTTTTTTGCTAATTTAATATGTTCTGAATAACCAAATTTAGAATTAATACCAAGAATATCAGAATCATTTGCTAATGAATGAACATACATACATTTTTCTTTATTAAAACATTCCATATTATTTAAAAAGTGAATACAATATTTACTTGTTCCAAAAAAACATCTTACTAATTGTCCTTCAATTATTAAAGAATCAATTGATAAAATTGCATATGCTGCTTCTTCATTCTTTGAAAATGTTATATATGCAGAATTAGACTTTTTATTTGAGATTGATTCTATTTTTGTTGATAACATTATTTTTGTTATTTCACCAAATTGACCAAAATATTGCTTTGATTTTAATAATTCTTTATTTAAAAGGGAATCTGGGAAATTTAGAAAATGAACTAAATTTTTTTGGATTATTCTTAATTTTGAATATATTTGAAAATCTTGAGATGTGAAAAATGGTTTTTGTTGGACATTTGAAAATAATTGGTTATTGATTGACATTATCTAAATTTTATTTTTAAGGAATATTTTTTTATTTATATAATTTATGAATATGAAATAATATTTAGGAATTTTATTTATTCTTATATAAGAAGATAAATTTTTTATTTAATTAGTATATTCAAATATTAATATTAAAATTATAATTAATCAATAAATTATTTTTTTTTTTATATTT
>Ga0256407_10013145_pt1 | contig 11116 bp, 6 predicted proteins | sample RumenRJG_04DNA_FD_193489 | JGI IMG/M metagenome (GOLD analysis project Ga0256407, IMG submission 193489) | Bovine rumen microbial communities from Lethbridge, Alberta, Canada - RJG_04 | ecosystem: Host-associated > Mammals > Digestive system > Stomach > Rumen | place: Canada: Alberta | collected... | reverse complement strand
TTGCTAATTCACTTTTCTTTTTTCTTTTGATGAATTAAAAAAAAATAATCTTTTGAGACCTAAATTTAATGGGATGAAGTTAATTAAAATTGAAAATAAAAATAATATTTCTGACAATTCTATTTCAAAATTGGGGATATTAGATCAATTTCCAGAATTGAAATTATATAATATTAATAATATTAAAAAGCAACGTTTATATCAATTTAGTTTAAAAATATGTGATATATTTAAATTAGGTATTTATAATATTACTAAAAAAGGAAAAATTTTACAAAAAGAATATAATATTATTAAAAATGAAATAATAAATTATGCAGATTTTATAAATATAGGGAAAAATATTATAGAAGTTGAAAAAATAAAAAAAATATTAGATGGTCAATTTGATAAAAATGTATTATTTACTCAAAATAAAAAATGTATTATTTTAAATGAGAAACATTTGAACAGTAATTATTATAAAATTTCGAAATTTTTAAACAAAAAACAAACTGAAATATAAAATATTTTAGTGAATAAATATAATTAATTTTTAATTTTTAATTTAAAATTAGTACATTTGATATAATATTGGGAAATATATCATATATTTAAAAAATTGTATATGGTATATTTAAATAAATATGACAAAATACTTTTAATTTATATTTATTAGATTAATATGTAAATTAAAAAAATTATTTAATAATATATTGGAAAAAAGAAATCTAATGAATAATTGCACAATTATCATTCCATATTTAAAACCATTTAATAACTTTATCCTCATTTTATTTTTTGTTTCTATAAAAAATAAAATAAATCTTTATTATTTTTTGATTAATATGAAATTATTTTAACTTTTTTTTCTTCAAAAAATTAAATAGCAATTCAATTTTTGATTGGTTATTTGATTTTGAAATTAATTCAATTTTTTCTTTTCATTTGTTTTATTTAATTGTAAAAAAATATATTTTTTAAATTCATAAAAATGAATTAATCTAAAAAACCAATTTTAAAGGATTTAAATTTTCTTTTTGAAAAAAAATAAAATTTAATGAAAAAAAATAAAATAAAATTAAAAAGAAGATTTGGAATTTTAGATAATGATTTATTTTTTTTTACAAATTCAATTGATATTATAAAAAGATGTCCTTCAACACTTAAATTATCTTTAATAAGAAAAATGGTAGTTTCAAATTTTTTTATTAATGAATATGTAATTAAACAAAATGAATATATAGATTCATTTTATTTTATTAAAAATGGTTCTTTCGAAATTAATTATAATAGAATTACAGAATCAAATGTAGGAATAAATATTGAATATTTTATTGAATATCAAAATATAATAAAAGATCATTTTTCAAATAATAGAAAATATGAAATTGATGGAAAATTAAAAACAAACGATAAAAACAAAATTTTTATTTCTCAAAAAGGAGAATTATTTGGAGATATTGAATGGTATTTAAATACAAATAAATCTTTATTTAATGTGGTTTGTATTGAAGCAAAAGGAGAAATTGCTATTGTTTCAAGAATAGATGTTGAAAATATTTTAAGAAATTTTATTTATAATATAAAAAGTGAAGTAAAAATAAAATTAGATTATATTAAAAATTTATTGGTAAATAATTCTAAAATTAAAAAAAAAAGATTTATAAATAAAGTTACTTTAATGAAAAATGATGTTGGAAATGTTTTTGATGTATATAATAAATTAATTTTAAATAAATATAAAAAGGAAAAATCAAATAAAATGCATTTAAGAATTAATTCAGATAGTATATTTACAACTCAAATTAAAAAAGAAAAACCTCTAAGAAAATTTTCAGAGATTTTTTCTGTCAAAAATAAATTAAAAGAAAAACATAAATTATTTAATAAAGATAAATTGACAATATTGACAGAACGTTTATCCTCAATTTCAAAAGAAAAAAACAATTTATCAAGAAATAAAAAAAATAATAATAAATCAAAATCAATAGACGATATATTATTTGGATTATATGATGTGAATAAAAAACCTACTAGTAAAAATCTTATAAAATTAAAAAAAACAAAATTAAGAAAAAGTAATAGTGATACTTATATTCCATTTAAAACAGCAACAATAGTATTAAATAAAAAAATAACTAAATTAAATAATAAACATTCTTTTAATTATTTTATGACTAAAAAAGGAGAAGAAAAATTAATTTTTCCTGATTTTATGAAAGAAGATAATAATAATAGTAAAAATCTTAATATGAATTCAATAAATTCTATTAATTCTTCAAGATTCGATAATAGTATTTCTTTTAATTCAGTCCCTTTAGATAAAAATTTTTTTTGTAAATGTTCATTTAATTCTTTATTAAAAAAAAAATATAGAGCAATTAGATGTAATTCAGCACAAAAAATACTAAAAATTAATTAATATTATATTATAAATATATAATAATTATAATTAAATATATATTTTATTTTAAATATTTATATAAAACATTTTAAAAATAAATTTCTTATTTTTTAACTTAAAACATGGATTTTAATTTAAATTCTTTTATTTATGAATCTGAACCTTTTTTAGATGATAGTTTAAATTTATTTGATGATTTAATTAATGATAAAAATGATAAAGAATTTTTACTTTTTAATCAGTTATTTTGTAAAATGGAAGAAAAAGAAATCAATGATGAAAGAAATTTAAATAATATTACAAATTATAGTGAAACAGATAAATGTGAAAAAAAAGAAAAATTAAATGAAAAACAATTTAAAATAGATTTTGAAAATGATAATGAATTAAATGAAACAAGTTTGACTTGTAAAGAAGATGATGAAGATGTTAAATTACAAAATGAAAATAATATTGTTATTAATCCAAATTTTATTTTTAAAATTGAAAAAAAAAGAAAGAAAAAAAATAAGAAAAATAAAAAAAAGAAAGTTAGAATAATAAGGAAAAATGATCCAGATACAATAAGAAGAAAAATAAAACCTCATTTTCATAAATATTTTATGGATTTATTAAATAAAAAAATTATTCAAAAAAAATTTTCTACAAAAAAATTAAAAAAATTGTTAAAAATAAATAATCATATTACATCTACAGTGAGTATTAACTTTAATAAAAAATTATTAGAAAGAAAAATTGGTAATATTTTAAAAGAAGAATCAATAAGTGTAAAATATAGAACATATGATATTGAAAATAATACAAAACTTATTAATATTCTATTAAAAAAAAATGATTTTGAAATCAATAAAATTTTGAATATGAAATATAAAGAATTATTTATGGAATATTTAGAATCTACAAGTTATAAAATTTTATTAGAGAAATTGAGAAAGAAAGAAGGTGACAATTATGCAAAATTATTCAATGATGTTGGAAATAATTTTATTTTCTATTTTACTACAACACAACCAAAAAATGGGAAAAAAGTAAATCAAAATGAAATTATTTTAAAAAAAGAAAATCAAATAATTGATAAAAATGATAAATTATATAATGAACAAAATTCTCTAGAAATTAATCAATTAATAGAAAAAATTGAAATTATGATGTAAATAAAACATGAATGAAAAATAAAGCATAATTCATTAATAAAATAAATTTAAGTTATAAAAAACTAATAAAAAAGAAAATAATATTTACAAAATATTTCTTTATTAATAAAAATATTAAAATTTTTATTAATTAAATATTATTATTATTTTTATTAATTTCAATCAAATTCATAAATTATTTAAATTGGATTTTTCTATTATATTTAATCATAATATTACATATAGTTAAAATAAAATAAGATATGTTTTTAATTTAAAATTGTAAATATATTTATAATATTTTTTTTTATTTTATTATTTTTTTAAATTACAAATAAAAAAATTTTCCTACCCTATTTTAATACCACCTATAAAAAATAATTTTTTTATTAGCAATCTTTCATATATATTTGCTTAAATAGAAAATCATATATTATAAAAATTGTATCTTTTTTTCTTTTAGTTTCTAAAAATTAAAAGTATAACACCAGGGGGATTAACAAGGGTTTACTATGATTTAATAAAGGATAATTAAATTCAAAATTATTTATTTAATTTAATGAAAAAGTTAACTATATTCTTATTATTACCTATTATTATTTATATATTATTCAAAATAATCCAAAAAATTAAAAAAAAAAGGAAGACAATTTCTTATCCTAAAATAATTGTTATTGGAAATAAAAAAGGTTATAAAATTTTAAATACTAAATTATTTATCATAATGAAAGGTGAATATTCTATAAAAGGAAAATATAAAGATATTAATATAATAGTAAATTCAAGTGATGTTACTTTAAATTTAAATAATGGAGAATATAATTCTACTCATTTATCAGTAATTACAATTGAGGAAAACATTAATAATACAATTATTTATTTAAATAAAACATTACTTGGAAATCAAGATTTTAATTCATTAATAACAATAAAAAAAAATTCAAATTTAATATTAAATGCAGAATCTACTTTTTTAATAGGTGGGGAAATATTTAAAAGTGAAGGTAATTTTGATTTAAAAATGAAAGGAAATATAATTAATTTAAACAAAAGTGAAAATAGTCTAATAGAAAGTTATTTAAATATTGTAAAAGATATTGTTTTTTTTTGTGATGGAAATGAAATATATGCAAATAATTTATATTTACAAATTTCTCCAAATTTAAATAAATTAAATCAAGTTTGTTTTGATTATTTAAAAAGTAAATTACAAAATAATTCATCTGACATTTTTTTAAATAAATGTTATATTAAATATGATGAAAAATTAATTGTCTCATTAACATCTTGGACAGCAAGAATAAATTATATTGAAAATACCTTAAAAATATTAATAAACAATTTTGTAAAACCATATAAAATTATATTAAACTTAGCAATAGAAGAATTCCCTAATAAAAATTTAGATCTCCCAGAAAGTATATTAAAACTTTTAGAAAATGACAATTTTGAAATAAATTGGGTTGAAAAAAACAATAATGTTTTTAAAAAATTAATACCAACATTAAAGAAATATAAAGAAGATATAATAATGACAGTTGATGATGATATTCTATATCCAAATAATATGATAGGAAATATAATAAAACATTATAAAAAATTAGGAAGAAATAATCCAATATCATATGGTGGTCCAACAAGTGATTGGGATATAAATGGAACAATAATATATTCTCATTATGGTGCTGGATCAGTTGTAAAATATAAATATTTTTATAATAAATTAGATGAATTATATAAAGAAACAACTGAAGAAAGACTAAATAAAAAAATTAAATGTTTTGATGATGTTTTATATACTTATGCTGCTTTACTTAATGGTTATAAATATATTAGATGTACTGAATATTCTATTAGATGGTATGTTTTAAATTCTCCTCCTTTGAATGGTTCTTTTTCTGAGTTAAATAATGATAGAATTAATTTGTTACATAGTGAGTATCATGAAATTATTAGGAATTATATTTATAATAAATATAATTTTACTATTGAGGAATTACTTTTAAAAATTAATTCTTCTTTATATAGTTAATGTAATATTTATATATAGTTATTTTATTTTTTCTAGTTTAGTTTTATTTATTTAATTATGAAATTTTATGCTTTTTTTTGGGGATTAATTTGTCCCAATTTAAATTAAAATGACACTGATTAAAAATATTTTTTTATTCATTCAAATTAATTTTTTTTTAAATTTAAAAAATAATAATAATATTTATTTTATAAAAATATCCCATATTTTAAATATTAATGAAAAAACAAAAATCAATAATGTAAATAAATATTAAATATTTATTTTCACATTAAAAACTAAAAATCCAATTAAAAAATATTAATGAAAATCAAAAATTGAATATTTTTTTCAAGATTAAATTTTCAAATTAAAAATAAATAATAATAAAAAAAATGACAGAAGAAGAAAATTTATCAATAGGGATAGACTTAGGAACAACTTATTCCTGTGTAGCAATATGGCGTAATAACAAAATAGATATAATACCAAACGACATAGGAGGTAGAACAACACCTTCAGTAGTTTCATTTTCTAATAAAGATCGTTTAATCGGAGAAGCAGCAAAAAATCAAATAACAAAAAATTACGCAAACACTGTATATGATGCGAAAAGATTAATAGGACGTTTATATGATGATAAAATAGTACAAGAAGATATCAAACATTGGCCATTTAAAGTAGTTAAAAATCCAAGTAATGGTAAACCTCAAATTTGTGTTAAATTCTTAAATGAAGAAAAAAAATTTTATGCTGAAGAAATTTCAGCAATGATATTAGAAAAATTAAAAAAATGTGCTATAGATTATTTAGGTAAGGATGTTACTGATGCTGTTATAACTGTTCCAGCATATTTTAATGATCAACAAAGACAAACTACAAAAGATGCAGGTAGAATTGCAGGATTGAATGTATTAAGAATTATTAATGAACCTACTGCTGCTGCTGTTGCTTATGGTTTAGATCATAAGGATATAAATGATAATAATAATATTCTTATTTTTGATTTAGGAGGAGGTACTTTTGATGTTTCTATATTATCACTTGATGGTTCTTTATTTGAAGTTAGAGCTACTGGAGGTGATACTCATTTAGGTGGTGAAGATTTTGATAATGAAATACTTAAAATGTGTTTGGAATCTTTTAAAGAAAAATATAATATTGATATTAACGAAAATATGAAAGATGATAAATGTCAAAAAGCTTATAGGAGACTTAAAGTTGGATGTGAAAAAGCTAAAAGGAGTTTATCATCTTCATTAGAGACAACTATTGATATGGATGCTTTGTATAAGGGAAAAGATTTTGATATTACAATAACCAGACCTGATTTCGAACAAAGATGTGATTATTTATTTAAAAAATGTTTAGATACTGTTGAAAGTGTATTAAATGATGCTAAATTAACTAAAAATGATATAAATGATATAGTTTTAGTTGGAGGTTCAACAAGAATACCAAAAATACAAGAAATGGTAGAAAAATTCTTTGGTAAAGAAGCAAATAAACAAATAAATGCTGATGAAGCAGTTGCATATGGAGCAGCAGTCCAAGCAGCAATTATAAATAATGTTGAAGATGATGGATTAGAAAGATTAGTTTTATTAGATGTAACTCCCTTATCACTAGGAACTGATGTCCAAGAAGATATTATGAGTGTAATTATACCTAAAAATACTACAATTCCATGTAGTAAAACTGAAACTTATTTTACTGTTGTTGATGATCAAACTAAAATGGGAATTAAAATTGTACAAGGTGAAAGAAAATTTTGTAAAGATAATAATTTATTAGGAGAATTTACTTTGCCTTTAACTACGAGAGGTCCTGCTAAAAGTGTTAAAGTTGATATTACTTTGGAAGTTGATATTAATGCTATTTTAACTGTTTCTGCTGTTGAAAAGGGAATAAATGGAAGTGAGAAATCTATTAAAATTAATAATTTAAAAGATAGATTAACTGATAAAGACATTGAAAAATTAATTCAAGAAGCTAAAAAATATGAAGCAAATGATTTAAAAAGAAAAAATGATCTTATGTCTAAAACAAAATTACAAGATTTGGCTTTTGAAATTAATAAAAGTAAAACAAAAAGTACAACTGCCAAAAAAAAAGCTAAAGAAATAATTGATTGGATTAAGAAAAATCCTGATTTGGATAAAGAAGATTATGAGAAAAAGTTTAATGAATTAAATAAACTATAAAAAAAATAATTTTAATAAATTAAAAAAATTCACATATATTTTTATTAAATTTATATTGGATTTTCTTTAATTTATCTCAGCTAAAAATTTAAACTTTTTTTTTTCAATATTTTCATAAATCATTATAGAAGAAATATCATTAATTCTTAAATTAAGTTTAGAAATGTTATATTCATAAATATCATTTTCTTTTGATTTTAATTTAAAATTATACATTTTTTTATTATGAGTTATAATTCTAATCATATTAAATTTACCAACCTGAGTTAAATAATTCATTCTTAAAAATTTAATATATGAAATTTTAATATCATGATAAAGGTAATCATCAATAAAATTATTTTCTATATAAAAATTAACAACATTATAATGAAAACTCATTTTAACTTTTAAATAATTTTTAGTAGTTAAAGTAGAATAATAATCATCATCAAATATAACTTCACCTTCAGCATTATAATTTTCATCAGGATTAATAATAATTTGAGTTGGAAGATTTCTTAAATCTCTACTATTTTTAATAGAAAAAGCAAAAGTATCTTGATAAGGAATAATAAAACCACCTCTCATAAATAAATGAATTTTATCATAATCACCTTTTAAATTAATTTTACTTCCACTTTCTTTCTTTTTATCAAAATTAATAAAATTACTAAAAGAAGGAAAATTATTCCAATTTGCATTTGGAAAATAACCTTCAATATCCTTTATAGAATCATCAATATTAAAATTAGGAATTAAATAAAAAGCATCACCAATCATAGCATTACTATCAATATTATCATAAGTATATTTATCATTGGGAAAACTAAAGAAAAGTGGTTTAAAAAAACTTCCACTTTCCCCTAATGAAATTTTAAACATTTGAGAATAAAAATATCTTAATAAAGAATATTTATATCTAATAACAATACTACTTACTTTTAAAGTTTTAGAATTAAAACCAAAAGCAAATGGATCTTGTGGAATATTATCAATTGAATTATGATTTCTTGAAAAAGGGAAAAATAATCCTAAAGCCATCCACCTTGCACATAAATTATCATTTGAATTTGAACCAAAACCACAAATATCATCACCTGTCATTGGAATACCAAAAATTTGAAAATTAAATATTCCAGTTATACCATTTCTCATTGAATTAGTATCTGCATTATTATCACCTAACCAATGGAATGCATATTGATTTAATCCTGGTGATGTACTTCTTGATATTATAAATGGTCTCTTTTCTAATTTTGTTAAATAATCATTTGTTGCTTTTGCTTGTAAAACTGATAAATGAGGTTTGAAATTATATGATGTTAAAAGTGGGTTATCAACTGTTGAAACACTAATTGCATTTTCACTAAGAGAATGACTTCTAATATCACATCTATCATTTTCCCTGTGTTCTTCATCAATTCTAAAGCCTGGAATATATGGAATATATTCATATTCATTAAATTTAGGGTCATATTTATCTAATAATTCACCTCTCATTGATTTAAGAGATTCTAACATTGCTGGTTCATTCATATCAATCCATATTCCATCATATTTTACTATTTCATAATAATTTCCCATTGCATAATCCCATAGATCCATTCCTGCTTTTGTGAAGAAATCTGGGAAACTAGCATTACCTGGCCAGACATGTGAAACTAATTCTTTTTTTGTATAATTAGATAATAAAAAAGCATTAGTTTCATGTCCTTTTCTATAATAAGGATCTGAATCATTAATAGGAAACCCAATATCAACAATAGGAATAAATTTATAATTATTATCATGTAAAGTATTAATAAAATTAGGTAAATCAGGAAAATCTTTCATATTAAGAGAAAAAATTCTTTTGTCTTCAAGAGCATCAATATCAACCCAAAAAGTATCAATAGGTAAATCATTATCAAAAAATTTATTATATATATCTCTAATTTCCTTAGTATTTTTATATCCCCATTTACATAAATGAAAACCAAAAGACCAAAAAGGAGGCATAATAGGTTGTCCAATAATATCATGTAACTTAATTAAAACTTCATCAGGATTATCACCATAAATAAAATAATAATCAATTAAACCACCAATTGTTCTATGTTCCAATAAAGTTTTATTATCTTTACTTTGAATAAAAATATCCTGAGCATTAATATTATTAAAATAAACACCAATAAATTTACCATTTGAAGTTTTATGAAGACCAAGAGGATGAATTCCCATTAAATTATGACCACCATTACCTAAATCTCGATGAATTCCTCCTGTATCATTTGGCCAACTTGTAAATAATCCATCTCCTAATTTGAAATTATGGTATCTTTCACCAAATCCATATATGTCATTTGATGTTAAATAATATCCAAATAATATGAAATATTCTGAAAATAAGAAATTTGATTCTTGTGAATTTATTATTGTTTTTTTATTTTTTGTTAATTTAAAAGTGAATGTATTGTTTATTAATGTTGTGAAATTTAAACCATAATCTTTTAATGATGTTGTATTTTCACATTTTTGAATTTTTTCTTTATATGATGGATTTGGAGTAAATAATGGTTCCCATCTTTTTTTATTTTTATCTGTTATTTTTATATGCAGAATTTCATTACATTGTAAATCAATTTCTAAAGAAAGATTTTTAATTGGAAATAAAGTTGTTTTATTTTGAAATTTTATATTATAATCTTCTGGTTTGAAAGTCGATGATGTAAAAGTTAATTCTCCTTTATAATAATATTGTTTTTTATCAGTAAAGTCACCTGATGAAAGTATATAATCATTTTTAGAATGTATTATTAATATTAATGATAATATAAGGAAATATGTTATTTTTGTTATCATATTATAATATATATTTATTTTTTATAAGTATTGTTTTGAAAAATAATTTATTTTTATTGGTTATATAAAATTTAATAAATAAAAATGTTAAATAATAATGAAATAATTCCTTCAAATCCACCAAGAAAAATAACAAAAAAAAAAGCAGAACCTGTTTATGATGATGATGATTTTATTAATGATTATGAAAATGATATTGGAGATTTTGAACAAGAATTAATAAATAAACAAAAAAACAAATTAAAAATTCCTAGGAGTTTAAATCAAAATGAATTAGATAATGATGATGAAGAAAATTATACTCCACTTAGAAAAAAAGTAAATAATAAACCTAATAAAACTACGAATTACAATAAACAATATTACAATATTTCTCAAAACAAAATAAAAGCAAATAAAAATAAAAAAACAATGCCTTTATCTAAAAAAAAAAATAATTATTATGATGATGATGAAGAAGAAGAAGAAGAAGAAAATTATGTTGTAACTAATAAAAATAAAAAATCACAAAATAAAAAAACAATGCCTTTATCTAAAAAAAAAAATAATTATAAAAATA
>Ga0256407_10013144_pt1 | contig 11116 bp, 8 predicted proteins | sample RumenRJG_04DNA_FD_193489 | JGI IMG/M metagenome (GOLD analysis project Ga0256407, IMG submission 193489) | Bovine rumen microbial communities from Lethbridge, Alberta, Canada - RJG_04 | ecosystem: Host-associated > Mammals > Digestive system > Stomach > Rumen | place: Canada: Alberta | collected... | reverse complement strand
TTTTTTTATATATAATTTAATTTTTTTTTTTGTATTAATTACTTTTCAAATTTTTCTAAAAATATTTTTTATTTAACAAGAATACTTTTATTTTTTATTTTCAATTATTAAAAATATTAAGTTTAATATATATTGATTTATATTCATTTATTATTATAATTAATACTATTATTTTTCCTTTTTATGTTTTTTCAATATTATTTTTACTTTTATTAAAAATTTTAATATAACAAATTTTATTAGTATTCATATTTTTTTTATTAAAATTATTTTATTTATTATTTTTAAAAACCTTATAATTGATCCATATCATGTGGTTTTATAACATCATCAATTTTCAAAATCATTTTACAGGCTTGTGTAGCTAATTGAAATTGTTGTCTCTTAGAATTATAACCTTCATAAACACCTTGTCCCATCATATTCATAGTACCTTTTCTAAGGCAATCAACTCCTAAACAATGATTATAATCTTTTTTTTGCAAAGCTTTTAAATTAGCTAAATATTCAATACCATTATAACCAGAATTTTCTGCAAGAGCAATAGGAATTTGATCAAGTGCTTCAGCAAATCCTCTAATAGCATATTGATCAATAGTACTAGTACTATCAGCTTTACTAGCAACACCAGCAGAACACCATGCTTCTGCAGCACCACCACCATAAACAATTCTAGGATCTTTAATCATATTTCTAACTACACAAATAGCATCATGTAAACATCTAACAGCTTCATCTACTATCATTTGACTACCTCCTCTTACAATAATAGAAACTGCTTTAAATTGAATACCATAATCTATAACTATCATTTTATGATTATCAGTACCAAAACTTTGTTCTTTTACTGAAAAAGCTGAACCAAGTTTTGATTCTTTAATATCTGAAAATCTTGCTATGATATGTCCACCTGTGTCCATTGCTATTTGTTCTATTTCTGTTCCTCCTACCCAACGAACTGCTGATATACCTTCTTGCATTAAAAGATGGTTTGCTTCATCATCAAAACCCCATTGACATATTACTAAATTTGCTCCTGAGTCTTTTACTGCTTTTACCATGTTTTTAAAGTATGATTGCTCCTCTTCATATAATTGTTTATATGCTTCTGCACTTTTTATATCAACATTGTATTTTGTTTTTGGTTTTGGTGGTTCAAAAGGACAATTTAATATACAAATTTTAGGATCTTTTATTTCTTTTTTCATTTGTGGATGACTCATTTCTTTATCCAAAACAATACCATCAACAAGTATTGTATCTTCAAGTGAACCTCCAACTTTTCCTTCAATTTTAATCATATCTAAATTAACATCTTTTCTTTCCATATCAGCAACAGTTGTAACAGCTTTAACAGCAAGTTCAGCAAATTTTTTTTGATGTTTAGAAACAACTTTAGAGCATAAAGCAGTTGTAGCTGCTTTAATTAATTCTTCTTTTTCTGCATCTTTATCTTTAGTAATAGTAGATTGAATTTCTTTTAAAATATTAATAGCATATTCACATCCTTTATCAAAACCTTCTATAATCTGAAGTGGATGTAATCCTTTATCTAAAAGTTTTTGTGCTTGTTCTAAAAGTGCACCAGCTAAAACAACAACACCAGTGGTACCATCTCCTATCTCATTATCTTGAGATTTTGAAAGTTCAACTAATAATTTTGCAACTGGATGTTCTATTGACATTTCTTGAAGAATTGTTGCTCCATCATTTGTTACAGTCACATCACCATCACATGATATTAACATTTTATCCATTCCTTTTGGACCCATTGATGTTTTTAATGTTGTTGCTATACCACGTGCAGCTAATATATTTGAACGATATGCTTCTACTCCTTTTACTCTTTGTTTTGTTGAGTTAGCATCAAAAAGGATTATTGGACGACCAAATTCGTCTATTAAAAGTGACATTTATTTAAAATGTTTTTTTTTTTTAAAGAGGAATTTATTCCAGAAAATGTGGATTTTTTTTATGTCTAAAATAATTAATATTTATTTATTTTAAATTAATTAAATGAAAATTTAAAATTTAAATTTTTTTTAAAATGGATAAATATTTAAAATATATTTAAATTTAATGAAAATTTAAAAAAAGAAATATTTTTATAAAAATCTATTATCTATTACTGCTTTCTTAGCTACATTCTTTTCTCCAAAGAAGGTTCTTATTTTAAATAAAATTTTTTCACAAACATAAGTTAAGAAAATAGAAAGAGCAAAACTTTGAGCACCACCTCCATATCTTTCTAAAGAAATAGTCCACATTTGCCACCAATAAATAACAGAAATTAACCATTCAATTTCCATTCCCATAAAAAGAACATTATCAAAATTAATACCAGGATCTCTATAAAAAACTAATTCTTTTGCATTCATACTAGTTAAATCAATTGATGGAGGAAATTCTAAAAATCTTTCAATTTTAGTTTTATCTTTAATAAAAATTTTACTTTGAGAAGCAACATTTTCAATTTTTGCTTTTAATTGATTATTCATATAATTACTTAAAACATAAATATTTTGAACATTTAAAGAATTAGGAACATGTTTAAATAAATTTGGTAATCTTGATTGATTATGTAATTTATCAGCATTATCAGCTAAAGTTATTTCACTTTGAGTTTGCATATAATATAAATTATCATATATACATCTCATATTATAAGAAAGATAAATTTCATATGATTGTAAATCATCATTTTCATCTTCAGTTAATCCTCTTCCTCTTATTTTTCCTTTTCCTTCTTCTTCTAAAAATTTTACTAAATCAGATAAATTTGTGTCAGCTTTTCCAAGGGGACTTTGGCCATGAACATAATATCCATGTAATGAATCTTCTAATATAAATACAGATATATTTGCAACTGAACATAAATCTAAAAATTCCATTTTTTTCATAGGAAATTGAAATTGTAATATTCGTCTTAAATAATATTGAGTAATACCAGAAACAAATAATATAAATGTTGTAATAAAATAACGTAAAATTTTACTTTCTGGAGAATTTTCAACAAAATTCACATTTGGGACTCTATGTGAATAATTCGACCATTTTGTTTTATGATAATACCAAAGCATAATTAACCAACAAAAACAAAAAGGAATTGAAATAGTTCTTTGTTTTTGAAGAATATTAAATTGATTTGCAATATGAAGACCTCTCCAAGCACCTCTATATTTTTGACTTCTAATATCACTTAAATTATTAATTAATAAATCTTTATCATGTTCCCAATCAATGAAAAATATATCATAATTAATTTGCTGATATATTCTATAAAACATATAAATTTGATAAGATGCACATCCTAATCCCCAAATAACACAAAATTTATAATAATATTTTTTATATTTAACATCAATAGTTGGAAACATTATATAAGGACGATATTGAATCTTAAAAAAAAGATAAAAATATGCTGTTAAACCCCAAATCCAAAAAAACATAAAAAGACCCCAATATTTAAATAATTTAATTAATCCTGTTCCAATTGCCCAAGTTAAATAATTATCAGGTGAAAGAATCGAAGGATTTAATTTCGTCCAAACATACATTCTTGTTATTGTAAATATTATTGATGCTGATGTTACTATAATAAAAGTTGCAATTACCCCTTTCATTATTCTTTTTTCAATATCCATATAATAATCTGATCTAAATGAGACTTTGGTATTATCAATATCTCCAATCATTTTACCAGCATATTCAATTTCTAAAAAAGGTCTATAAATTTTACTATCTTTATTTTTATTCTGTAATTGAGTTCTAAAAGTGATTTTCCTTGCATAAATAATTCTATCATCAGTCAATAAATTATCATAAAGAAAAAATCTCCTTTTATAAATTCTATTTTGCCTATTTTCTTTTGTATCTTCTTTATTATCATTATTAGGTACAATATTTATTATAAATACTGGAACATCTATAAAAGAAGGGTCATTATTTTGATTATATAAATATAATTCATAAAAATACATTATTTTGTTATTTTTTAAAAATTGGATTAAATCAATTCTACATTCTTTTTTAATTGTTGCACCAAATCTTTTAAAATCTTTTGTATCATCATAGGTTGTTGTACACAAAATAAAATCACTTTTTAATTTTCTGAAATCTATAAATTCACCTTGGATGTTATAACTAATATTTTAAATATATTTTATTATACATTATAACATAAAATTGTAATATGTTTTCATATACATTATCCTCATCAAATGAAACATTAAATTGTACTATTCCTCCATTTTCTAAATTTGAATTAATATTTTCATTATAATTTAACCATGGAGCTATTTTTGTCCGACCTAATGAATATCTAAAAATAATAAATATATTTTACTCTAAATCATTATTAGGATTGTCTTGTGCTTCATTCCAAATGTTTATATATTTGTCACAAACAGTATATAATGATAAAACACAAAAATTTGCTAAAACATTACATGAATCATCTTGATAATTTGTTGATTTACATAAAGTCTCATTACGAATAATTTCATTTATATATCGATTTATTAAAGTTTGATAATCATAGGGAAAAATTGTATAATCTCTTTCATTAAAAATTTGGGCTGTATTATTCGTTTGCAACCTACGAGTATTATTATTATTATTTGTGATATTGGGAATACAAAGATTAATTGATAATGATTTATTTACCTTATATTCTATTAGACTATAATTCTCTTTACAATTACATGAAGTTTCAGATGAAGAATTATATAAAAAATAACCAATTCCAATACAAACATTATTATCATTTTCATATATACTATCAGAATCATTATTAAATTTTAGACCATCAGTAGTATCATTTTGACTAAAACATGTATAAGTATTGTTGTAGTAAAATAAAACTTTACCATTTCCGCATTTACATTTTTTTGTCTCTTCATCAACATCACCATTTGTATTTGAATTTATAATATCAGAACAATTTATACATCCATTTCTTTCTAAATTAATACCAAAATTGTTTCCAAAGTCTTCTTTACAGGATGAACACTTATTATTTGTAAGATTAAAATATTCACTTGAATTAGTACAATCACATGTTAATTTTGAATTAGATGGGGTAGAATTTGTTGGACAATTTACACATAAAGATGTTGTATAGTCATAATATTGTGCATCATTACATGATGAAAGTAAATCTATTTCAAAAGAAAAATTTAATATAAAAATTAAGAAAAAAAATTTGAAAATGGAAAAAAGAAAAAAATCTTTTTTAATTTTCATTTTTTTTAAAATAAATTATAAATTTATTAAAATTATATTGCAGGAAAAAAATATACTAAAAATTTATCAAATCTTAAAGCAGCACAATTTTCTAATTTTCTTGCTTCATCATCTTTAGTAATTAATTCTTTATTAACATAAATTTTATTTTTAGATAAACTTTTAATTTTCCAACAACGTTCAATTCCATCCCAAAAAATTTTCATATGTTGTCTTGAAATTTTCTGTGAACCAGTTAAAGTTAATTTTTGTTCAAATTCAGTTTCTTCTCCTGGTTCTCTTCCTATAATTACTGTTTTTTTAGTTATAAATAATTTAATTCCAATTCCTTGTAATTTTGCATATGCTTCAACATCTTCATTTTCATTAAAAATTTCTTCAATCATACAATTTTTTATTTTATCAAAAATGATAATTATTTAAAATATATATGTTTAATATTTATTTTTTTTTACAATTTTTAAATTTAAATATGAAAAAAATCTTTAGTCTTAATAATTATATAGATAAAGAAGCTGAATGTGAAGATGAAATTGAATCAAAAAAATCAAATGAATCAATTAATAATTCTTCATATTTGTCTTTGAATAATTCTCTTAATGAAAATATGGATTTTGATAATATTAATAATCATAAAGAAATTTTGAAAAGTATTATTAAAAAAGAAGATGAAGAAATAGAAAAATTTATTGAAAAAAAATATATTATTTCTCAAAAAATTAAAAAACCTAATGTTCCTTTTGAAAAAGAAAATAAAATTATTAAAAAAGTGTTTTCTAAAGATGCAGGTAATAAAAATAATGAAAAAATCAGTTATAAAATTCATTCAAAAATTTCTCCAGAAAAACATAATATTATTTTAAATAATGATTTATTAGATTTAAAAGCTTCTTATGAAAAAAAATATAAAAAAATGATTCATGAAAGAAGTAGTGCTTTTAAAAAAGATTTTATCAAAACTATAATAGAAGATAATAAAATTTTACAAAATGTAATTGATTTAAATAAAAAAATGGATAATGAAAAGATAATTGATAAAAAGAAAAAGTTTATTCCATATTCTCAAAGATTATTAAATTTACATTCTCAAAATTCATATTTAAATAAAATAAAAAATAAGTCTCAAAATTAAAAATATAATTTATAATTAAAAAAACAAAATTAATTAATTATATAAATAAATTTAAAATATTTAAATGTCTAAATTAGATAAAGACAAAGATGAAAATCTATTAAATAATAAATTAGAACAAAATAATAATATACCAAATAAAGAAAAATCTGGATTTGTTGAACAAATTATAAAAAATATAATTGAAACTAATAATGAAGAAAAAAAACCAATTGAAAAAAAAGAAAAATATAAAGGATTTATAAAACCAACAAAAAAAATAACAAAATTACCACTTTTTTATATATTTTTATTTTTATTATTTATACTTTTTGGAATTATTGTACATATAATAAAACCAGCAAGTACATTTTTTAGTATTTTTTTATTAACAAGATTTGTAAAAACCAAAAAAAATGAAATTATAGATTTTAATGCAAAAGGACTTAATAAAGGAGTTAAAACAGTAGGTTGGCTTATAATATTTTTATTACCTTTAGTTCATATTATTACAAAAGGACATATGATAATTTTAATTCAAAAAAATTGTTTTTTAAAATTTTATGTTACAATATTATTATTAATAGAATTATATTTTCAATTTCCTTTAACATTTTTATATGAAAATAACCTACATTCTATATTTTTATGGGGACAAAAAGGAATTGAACAATTGCTTTCACCATGGATAATTTTTTTTCCTACTGATTTTTTAATTGATTGGTTTGAAATAATAAGACAATTATTTGATTCAATATTTTTTTTTAGTGCAACTCTTAAACTATATATAGATATTAAAAATAATAAATATCAAGCATTTACTTTATATTTTATGATATTATCAATGGTTTTTTATTGGATTAGAATAATTTTTGCAATTGGAATGTTATTTGTTAAAATAATTGTTGGTAATAGTAGTCTAAGAGAAAAAAAAAAGAGAAAAATATATTTAGAAAATGAAAGAGATAATCAAGAAGAAGAAAAAAAAGAAGAAAAAAATGAATAAAAGAAAATTTAAATAATATTATTAATTAATTTTTTTATTTATGATATTGCACGAACTAATGTTATATTATCACCTTTTATCATTAATCTACCTAAATAATTTCTTGTTTTTTTTTTATCATTTACTTCTTCACATTCATCTAATACCATATTCATATATTCATCAAAACCAAGAATTTTTCCTTCAAATAATATATCTTTATTATCAAAAATCCAAATTTGAATTTTGGTTTTAGCTTGATATAAATCAAATAAATAATTTATTGGTCTTGTCATCATTCTTAAAATTTTTTTTTGAGGATTCATATTTTAATATCCAATTTTTAAACTAAATAATGTTTTTTAAAATAATTTAAAAAAATATCAAATTAAATTAAATAAATATGAAAAGTTCAAATTGTCCTATAGTAAAACCAACAAGGAACAATTTGAGCAAGAATTCTATTTTTAATTCAAGTTCAAAAAATTCAAAAAATAACTTAAATAATACAAATAAAAATAGAGCAAGAACAACAAAACAAAGTCCATTATCCTTACATAACAATAAAAATAATATAAATATTTTTGATAATCGTAATTCAAAAAATACTTTAAAATTAATTATAAACCTTAATTCAAAACATTTTGATTCTAAAGAAAAAAAATTTGAATCAAAAGAAAAAAATAAGACAAGGGTAAATAGTCAAAAAAAAAAGACAAAAGAAAAATTAAATCATAATAATGTTAGAGGAAATTTTTTTTCATCTCCAAATTCTACACAACATTCAATTTCTAATAATAAAGATAACAAAGAAATTAAAAATCATAATATAAATCAAATTAAAAGTATAAATTTGAAAAAATATTCTAATTTAAATAATAATTTTACTCATACAAATAATGAAAGTTCATCTTTATTATCATCATCAAAAAATTCTAAATTAGGAACAAAATATATTAATAATGTTATGAAAAAAATTAATTTACAAACATATAAAACTACTTTTTGTACATCAAAACATTCAAAAAAAAATTCATTAGAGAAAAAATGTAATTTAAATAAAAATAAATTAAGTAAAGAAACATTAGATTCAAATTCAAAAGGCAAAAAAACATCTAAAATTAAAAATATTATTATTCATAATAATAATAGTAGTAATTTTAAAAGTTTATTATCTAAATATTCTGTAAATTCAAATTTAACAACTCAAACAAATCCAAATAATACTAATATAAATACTCAAAAAAAATTAACAAATCATAATACAAATTTATCAAAATCATATGCATATAATAAATTAACTTTAGATACAAATTCAAATAAAAATAATTCAAAATTAATATCTGAAAATAATACTGAAGTAATAAATGAAAAATCAATTACTTATAAAAAAATTATTAATAATTGTTATTATGGAAATATAAATTTAAATATTGTTTATAATTTATTTCCAATGACCTTAACTAATATATCAGGTAAAAATAAAATTAAAAAATCATCATCAATTTCAAAAGAAAATAATTTAACTAAAATAAGAAGTAACAGTGAAGAAAAAAGTAATACTCTTCATTCAAAAAAATCTAGTATAAATAATACAAAAGGATTAACAAATACAAATACAAAAATAAGAAATAAATTAAATCCAACTAATTCTAAAAAATATGTTCATAGTATATCAACAACAAAAAATCAAAATCAAAATCCAATTTCTTTAAAAAATTCTACAAATTCTTTTTTAACCAAAAGTGAATCAAAATCAAAAACAAAAATATCATTAAATAAATATAAATCAAATTCAAAAGAAATAAATCTTTCTACATCTTCTATATCATCAATAAAAGATTTTAATTATTATAAAAATGAAAGTAAAAAATTACAAGAATATATTAAAAATTATGCTTCAAAAAAAAATTATAAAGAATACCCAAAAACAACATTAAATTTTTATAAAATAGGAAGAAGAATTGGACATGGTGCATTTGGAAAAGTAAATTTAGCATTACATATATTAAGTGGTCATATAGTAGCAATTAAATCTTTTAATAAATCCAAGAAAAAATTTCCTAAAAATAAAATTTTTTATGAAATAAACTTAATGAAAAAATTAAGAGGACATAAAAATATAATAAATATATTAGAAACAATAGAAACAGAAACTCATATATGTATAATAATGGAAAATATTCCAGGAGGAAATTTATTAAACATAATAAATAAAATGACAAAATTACCAGAAAATTATTCAAAATTTATATTTAAACAATTAATTGAATCAATAATATATATTCAATCACAAAATATAATTCATAGAGATATAAAACCAGATAATATATTAATTGATTTAAATAATATAATAAAATTATGTGATTTTGGAGTTGGAAAAGAAGTAAAAAATAATCAATATATTAAAGATTCATGTGGTACTCCTGCATTTATTGCTCCTGAAATATTATCTAATGTTAATTATGATCCTTTTAAAACTGATATTTGGTCTTCTGGTGTTGTTTTATATACTATGCTAAGTGGAGTTGTACCTTTTAGAGGAAATAATGATTATGAATTACATAAATGTATTTTAAATGGGAAATTTCCTAAATTAAATTTTATTTCTAATGAATGTGAAGATTTACTTTGTAAATTATTAGAAGTTGATCCTGAAAAAAGAATTAAATTAAATGAAATTTTAGAACATAAATGGTTTAAAGATGGGATCAATGGTGATATTTGTTTATTTACAAATGCTGAAAAAGTTATTTATAGGAAATTATATATTGATTATAGAAAAGAAAGAAAAGAAGATTTAGTTGAAAATTTTACTTATAAAAATATGGAGAGTGATTTAGAAGATGAAAATAAAAATGTTAATACTACAAGTTTTATAATTACTCCTTATAATTCTGTTATTAATCAAAATGAAGAAATTTATTTTGAAGATTTAAGAATAGAAGATAATATAATGAGATTTATTCCTAAAGTTAATGAATTAAATATTAATTATGAAATTAAAAATAATGAAGATGTTGATCAAGGATTTATTATAAATAAAAAAATGAGAAAAGGAAGTAATAGAATCATGATTTCATTTAATGATGATTTTAATGAAGAAATTAATAAGAATAATGAAAATAATAAAGATAATAATAATGAAATTGAAAAAAATCCTAATAAAATAAATGAGGATAATTTAGAAGAAAAAAAAATTGAAAATAAAATTACAAATGAATTTATTTCTTTTAAAAAAAATGCTGTAAAAATTGAAGAATATATTTTAAAATATGTTGAAAACTTTGGTTATAAAAGAGATTATATTATTAAATCTCTAGAAAAAAATGAATTAAATCATGCAACTGCAACATATTTCTTAAGATTTAGTTTACAAAATGAAATAAGTTAATATATATAAATAATTGTTTGTTTTTTTTATTTTAATTTTTTAATATGTCAATTTTAAAAAATCATTAAAATAACTCAATATTTAATAATACAATTTTTATATCTATAAAGTTAAAGTTTATAAATAAATAAAATAAATATTCTACCAAATATAGAATTTAAATTCTATATTTGCATTTTTAGAAAAATATAAAAATGGACAAATAAATTTGAATGAATTAAATAATATATCAATTAATATTTGGAAAATCTATTCTTTTTTGAAAAAATTAATGAATAAAAATTAAATTAATTTTAATGCAAAAAAAATGAAAAAAAATATATTAAAAAAAGGTATCAAATTTTTGAAAAAAATATTTTGAAATAGATATTTGAATATATTT
>Ga0256407_10013140_pt1 | contig 11118 bp, 9 predicted proteins | sample RumenRJG_04DNA_FD_193489 | JGI IMG/M metagenome (GOLD analysis project Ga0256407, IMG submission 193489) | Bovine rumen microbial communities from Lethbridge, Alberta, Canada - RJG_04 | ecosystem: Host-associated > Mammals > Digestive system > Stomach > Rumen | place: Canada: Alberta | collected... | reverse complement strand
AAGCCCAGAGTCAGACAGAATCGTCACAAGCAAGGGCTAAATCAGACACTCGAAAAAATATCTGCGGATTTTAGGATATTCTCTTTGCTGTTCATCTTGTGGATTATTTAGTTACACAAACATCTTATCTAAGCATGCAGCCTTTATCTGCTTCAGCTTCTCAAGTCGCTTTTCCTGCAAGGAGATTTGCTTATCGAGACTACGGAAATATGAGGCGATGCGCTGCTGCTCTTTTAAAGAAGGCCGTCTGAAGTGACAACTACATAATTTGTCATAGAAGAAATATAATCGCACTCCTCCTTCTTGATATAATTCAATCATCTTTTTGAACATTGGAGTTTTAAACCAATAATTCAAGAAAGGATTATGAGTATTGTCATCAGTTTTGAAAACAACATATAGTGAACTTACAATGACATCTTTGTTCAAATCATCATAACCGATAGAACCAACATTTATTCTTGCGGGGTTATAGGCAAAAGAGTCAGGCGTTACTATATAATACATCCTCTTATCAGCATTAGACATAGTTCCACCATTTTCAAACTGCTCATTTTGTGGAATAAAGCCAAACTCATTTGAGATGGAATAGCTTTCTAGTAGTAAATTATCCCTATTTTTTGTTCCTGCTAAGTAAGAAATATCTTTGAAAGAGACATCTTCCCACTCTCCTTCAAATCCTTTGAATCTGACACGAGGAGTCGTTTCACCTGCCTGTGGAAACATAGAAACAAGACAAGCCTGCTTCACCTGTTTGAGTGATGCCAACTTACTTTCTTCCGAAAGTATCTCTGACTCAATTGAGTTATAATATTCAATAATGAACTTCTGTTCTTTATCAGATGGAACATATATTGGCATATCCTTCACATCATTGTATGATAAAGTCTGTCTCAAGCCATCCCCCATACTATAAAAAACCTTCCTTAAGTCATAAGAATATAGCTGCAAAAACAAGAACTCAGGTGAGATGTTTTCACATTCCACACAAACATAGGCAGGAGAAATTATACCTTCTTCTTTTGCCAATCCAACTCTCAAACTCTTTTTGTCATTTTGAAGATCAGTAAATCTAAAGACTATTATTCCATCCTTTATTATCTGATATGTATCAAATGATGCAGGCAACAAACCTTTACCAGTATTTATATCCTTTCTCTTTACTTTGCCATAACTTAACGACAATAAATTTTGATGATGCGCATATTTATTGGAAACAAAGTATGGCTTTGCAACAACATGAAAAGGGCACTCTTTCCACTCCCCATCAAATCCTTTAAGTCTTATTTCTGGTTTTGCCATAGCTTAGTCCTCCTTGTTTTTGTTTTCGTCATTCAGGTTCTTAAGTCTCTTGACAGCTTTGTCGAAGTCACTTTCCAGCAGACGCATTTCACGCTCACGATAAATCTCAAATTCGTGTTCAGCTTTCTCAATGGCTTCCTGATGCGAAACAGTACCAGTACCTTCGAGGATATTTTTACGCAATCGCAATATCTGATCATCGAGGGCTGCCACCCAATCCGCCATCGTCATAGGATTCTGCTCCAAAGCCTGGAACTCGGCATAGTCGAGGAACTGTGAAGTGAGCAGGTTCAGTCGTTGCAGCTCCAACTCCGTCAGGTAGTTCTTGGCTATCTTCACATCGTCGCGCGTCACGTAGTTGCCCTTGAAGTTGGTCATACCTACAAACGGTTTCTCGTTGTCCACACGCTCATAAATCAGTTCTGCTGCTGTATGTTCGTGTACGGCATAGTGCATCTTGTTCTGCACAGTAGCGAAGAAGAGCTTGGTCGTCTTCGAACGTGGATCGTAGTCAGTAGATGTGGCATAGATGTCTGTCACCTGCTGATAGAAGTTACGCTCACTGCTGCGAATATCGCGGATGCGCTGCAGCAGTTCTTTGAAGTAACGGTTACCACCCTGCTTCAGTCGCTCGTCATCCATCGTGAAGCCCTTCTGGATATACTCATGCAGGCGTTGTGTTGCCCAACGACGGAAGCGAACTGCTATGGGTGACTGCACACGATAGCCGAGGGCTATGATGACATCGAGATTGTAATGCAGAACGTCATGAGATTGCATTTTTCCTTCTATAGCGCCATGCTGAGTGGTAGTTCGGAATTTCCGAACAACCACTTTTTCATCTAATTCTTTATCTGCAAATATGTGCTTTAGGTGCTCACTGATATTCGACTTACTCGACTGGTAAATCTCCACCAACTGTGCCTGCGTCAGCCACACATCCTCATCTGCAAAGCGAGTGTTTACAATGAGCTTTCCCTCATCGTCTTTATAGAGTATTATCTTATTCTCCATCGCAGGTTATTTCTTTAGAGAGTTCTTGAATTCGTTGAGGCCACGAATGGCATACTCATCACCAGTTAGGTCGGAAATGAGGCTGGAGAGTTCATCTTGTGCAGTCACAAGTTCTGAGTCTAGGTCATTATATGATACAGCATATTTCGATGCTAAAGCCTCAACCTGTTTGACAAGCGCTTCTACAACTTCGGAAGCAGTAGCAATAATACCACTCTGCACAGGAGTAATCCACTTCTTATGCAAGAAGTGCTTCACCTCTTCATCTGTCAGATTCTGAATAGCATGGACTGTATCTGCTTCCAGCTTTATCTTAGCAGCCTTGATGGCTTTGTTAACCTTTGTCTGCTCATCCCACAGAGCAACCATCTTCTTCAACTTTGCCTTGGTGTCAGCCTCTATCTCATCACCCTTGGCCTTGGCGTCTTTCTTAATCTTGGCCTTGTCCATCTTGGTGTTGTCGTCAGCATCCAGATACTCCTGGCTTTCATCTTCTGAGAAGCTGTCGCGAATCTCATCAACCTCACCATTGATGTCTTCAACACGCTGCTGCATATGGGCAATATTAGCCAAATCGTCAGCAAACATCTCCTGCTGAATCATCTCAAAGGGGATAATGCGACCTTTCAGGCCATCAGGGACCTCAATCTCTTCGTCACCCTTCTTCACCAGCTTGGTTGCCTCTTCAACAGTACGGGCAGCATCAAAGCCTTCTGACTGGAGCGTCTCAATGTCGTTGACAATAGCCTGCCAGTTATCGCTCAATGCCTGATAGGCTGCATAACGGTCTATCAAAGGAATGTCTTTCAGACGACGGAAGATATCGTCAGTAATCTCGTCCTGTTCCTTCATCTCGTTTACGCTCATCACGTTGGTGATAAGGCGAGTATGAAGCTCATCCTCGAAATCAGCAAAGGCATTTGCCATCTGTGCCTTGAAAGCCTTCACGTCTGCATTCTCGTTCACAGAGGCTGCCACATCCTCCACAGCCAAACGGGAATAAGGAATGACTCCTTCTGGCTTGAAAAGCTGCTTATGGAGTGAAGGAAGCACATCCCAATACTGTTGCATATTGGCTATATCGCTGTTTGGAATGCCACCATTCATCGTGGCATAGATATCATACTGCTCAGGAGCTTCTGAAGAATCTACATAGCGAGGAATATTCAGGTTGTAGCCATTCTCACGAATCTCGTCACGACTGACAGTACGAGAGAAGCCAGGAACAGTCTTACGATCTCGCCAAGTGTCAGCAATGCGCCTAACATCAGAGGCACGCAACTTATTCTGTTTGCCATCCTTGACAAAGCCCTTTGAGGCATCTATTATCAGGACATCATCATTATCCCTGTGCTGCTTCAACACCATCACGAGGGTTGGAATACCTGTGCCAAAGAAGATGTTGGCAGGCAGACCAATGATAGCATCAATATTATTCTTCTCAATCAGCTGCTTTCTGATTTGTCCCTCAGATTCATCGTCAGGATTACCACGGAACAACACACCATGAGGCAAAACAATGGTCATGATACCATCTGACTTCAAATGGTACAGTTCGTGTAAAAGGAATGCATAGTCGGCCTTGCTTTTAGGAGCAACACCATATTCCTTAAAACGATAATCAAACTCAGCATCAGTTGGGTCCCAATGCTGAGAATATGGGGGATTAGAAACAACAGCATCCACACGAAGCGCCTTGCCTGCATCAACGCCAGTCTTGCTGATTGGCCAGTCTTCGCCAAGTGAGTCGGCACAGCGAGTATCGATGTTGCTTGGACTGATGCCACGCATGACGAGATTCATTCGAGTCAGGTTGTAGGTATTCTCCTTCAACTCCTGAGCATAGTATTTCACATGGTTCTTATCCTCAATATGGCGCCCAACACTCTTGCCAATGGTAAGCAATAGCGAACCAGAACCACTTGTTGGGTCGTAGATCTCAATATTTTCCTTCTGCTTGTGATGTTCAGCAACAATCTCAGACATCAGAATAGCCACCTCATGAGGGGTGTAGAACTCACCAGCCTTCTTACCTGCATTGGCTGCAAAGTTACCAATCAGATATTCATAGACATAGCCCAGCACATCATAGTCCTGCTTGCTGTCAGTAGGAATATCCTTGATATCCTTGATGATACCTTTCAGAGCCTTGGTCTGAGCAGAAGGGTTCTCACCCAGCTTGCTCAATCCTGCCTGCAGAGTGATGAAAATCTTCTCATAAACCCCTTTGAACTTGTCGCTTATCAGCGCATCAAATCTGTTCAGGGCAGCGCTCAGGTCTGACACACTAAAGCTAACATCAGGCTTCAGCCATGTGGAGAAGAGATACTTATATTCAATGAAGTAGCCTATATGATCTTTGCAGTCGCCAATCAATTTCTCCATATCCGGATTGCTATAATCCTCCACGAGATAAGGCAGATAGTCGTCTGTCCACTCGTGTTCAGTCTTCAGGTAATTCACCTCATTATCTGAAAGGAACTTATAGAAGATAAGTCCCAGGATATAGTCCTTATATTCGTTGGCATCAATCTTCGAGCGCATCTTGTTCGCAGACGACCAAATCTTATTTGCCAGTTGTTGTTTGTTCATATATCGTATCTTTATTTTACTACAAATAGTTTATTTAGATCTTCATTCAGAACAACATGTTCTCTGAACGAAATACTTTCACCATCATAAATTGCAGAGACATCAATACCTCTGCCAACAAGCGTATCAATCAGAGCAGCATCATGTGCAGCACGAGCTGATGCCCAGCATCGTTTACCTACTAAGGCATAAAACTGCTCAACCAATGCCTCAGTGCTCTGTTGCTTTACGCTGTTCTTGATCTTCTGATATTTATATGTTCTTGCCATATCTACTTTATTTTATTGTTTTCGTCTGCAAAGGTAATACCTTTCTGTGCAGGTTTTCTGCATTATTTGTAGATTTTAAAAATCAAGGAAATTACTTATCCGATCTTTTTTTATATTTGAATCGTTTATTCGCTTCAAGGTATCTATCAATTCTTGAACATCTTTTAATAGTCTATCAGCATTTGCCATATTTGTATTATCAGCTAGGCTATAAACATGAAGCCAAGAGCCGCTTGTTATTTTTGCACCTTGATTATTGAAATAATTATAACTATCTCCGCTTGAGAACATTTTATAATTGGTTATAATATATCTATCATGTTTAATTCTTTCTTTACTAGCAACAACAAAAGTTATATTAGGCCGGAATTTCTTATTAACCTTTGTTCTCAAATTTGAATAAATCTCATCCCAATCGGGCTCAAAATTTCTCTTGGAATAGTTGTCGTAATTATCCTTCAATGTTACTATTACAATGTTAACTTTTTCGTTCTTGACACAATTGGTCAAACATTTAATTAACGTATATAAATTCGACTCATATAATTCTGGTGATGATAATAAATATCGATCGTATATGACAATATCAGACGTAGGAGATATATAATTCTCAATATCTTCCCATTTACTTATTTCCTCAAAAACATTCTTTGTATATTGATTGGAATATACCAAAAGACCAGATAGTAAGCTTAGCTCTGAACCTATTGGGGAAACTAATACAGTTCCCTTACTGGCGAGCGGGCTTACATCACTTCTTTTGGTTTCGTCAAGACAGTAAATCGAAGTGATGTTCGCTCTTTTCTTCAAATCGTCAGCCTTTATTGGATTATGTGGAAAGCCAGAGTTCCAACTAATATCGCCCAATCCACTTGCCATATTTGTGAACCATTGCATTATGTCTGACTTGTCATCTGGTGCCGCTTTTTCAATCGAATCCTTGGTGAATGTAAAATAAATATGAATGTTGTCTTTAATCATCCGCATACAGTCAGAATATCTGCTGTCTTTTGCAGAATGTATTAATGACATAAAATTAGAAAAATCAAAATATGCATTCATAAATCAAAACAACTTGAAAGTTAGGTTAGCAGCTTCATCAAAGAAACCTTTACCAAAATCATTCTCAAAACGACCGTTAGTTCGATATTTGACCTCATAAGGAATACCTTCTGATGGGAAATAATATACTTTATAAGGATTACTTTTCATTTTTTTCTCATCATTGAAATTTTCAGAAACAATTACCTGACTCCTACGTACAAGATATTCCGAATGTGTTTCAATAATAAATCTAAAGCCGTAGTTCTTGTTTAGTTCATAAAACAGGTCTGCTAACTTACTTTGTAGCATAGGATGAAGGTTCTGTTCAGGTTCTTCAATTATTATATTAGCATTATTACTCATTCGTCTACCTAATAATGTGGCAATCTTAAACAATAGAACCATAAGTTGAATAGACCCCATCCCTTTATCAGAAAGGTTAACAGATTCCCCATCTTTATTTGTAATTTTGACCAAATGTGCTTCTCCACCAACGGAGATAATATTATAGTTTTTCCCTATACCAAATACATCCATCCATTTTCTTATAAATATGTCAGCCTTAGAGTCTTTTCTTATTTTTGCATTAGAGAATTCGTGAATAGTTTTGACTATATAGTCATTAGTATCTTTTGCGCTATAAATAACAGTAGGAGTGACTGCATGTGCATAGAAATATTCTACATTCAGTCTTGTATACATTGAAACATTAAATTTATCTTCTCTTACTATTTCTCTTATTATTTCTGCATTTTTTAAAAGGAAGTTCATTGTTTCATCAGGAAGCCCTTGAATGATGTCATTATCGTCATACTCATCTGAGTCAAGGGGCGATTTTATTTCATCCTCGGCTTTTAATGTGGCAAGCATACGACGGCTTGCACCATGTAAAAGATTGTCTATGTATTGACCTGAAAAAGAATGCATCTTACCCCAAGTTAGGTCAGTTGTAATGACTATTTTTTTTGAAAAAGAATTAGCAAATTTGTTATAACTTTCGAGAATTGTTTTTCTGTTTTTCTTAAACAACCGATATCTTTTAGAAAAGTCATCTTTGCTATCATCATTATCTTCATCATCTCCATCTTGCTCATTTTTCAAATATAATTTAGACAAGCCAGGATAAAAGATATACGACATCTTCTTTTCTTTCATGTCAAATTCATAATCGATGTTATAATCAGCTTTATGTATCTTGACAAATATGACTTTAGCATTAACCGCCTCTTTATCATTTACATCACCTTCAACAATAATTTCATACGTGAAGTTGTCAAGAGTTATAATAAAAGTGATTTTATTATCGTCTGATTTGTTGTTTTTTGCTCTGGAAAAAGTTCCAATATGAGCAAAATAATTTTTATTAAAATAGAAGAATCTGTTAAATAACTGTTCCTTCGCTTTTTCAAAATAATCTTCATTTGATATTGTTTCAGAAGGGATATCGTCAAAAACAGAAGATTTGAAAAAGTCAATTACCGACAAAATCGCTTTAACAACTGTCGATTTTCCAGCATTATTCTCTCCAACAAATATCGTTATAGGTGAAAGATCTATAACAGGGAAATTATCAAATTTTCTAAAGTTTTTAAAACCAATTTGTCTCATATCTGATATGTTTATTTGTTTCTTATTTCGTTTCTGGCTGCAAAATTACTCACTTATTGTGCAAGTTTTCTGCATTGTTCAAATATTTGTTATTCATGGCTTGAATTTTCCCTGCTATTCTTTCCCTAAAACTTGCAGGCGCCATCACCTCCATATCATCACCAAAGGAGAGTATCAGGGATTCCAACTCGTTGTTCACCTTCACATTGATGGAGATGATAGCATAGCCTTCTGCCTCTTCGATGATGCGCTGAGAGAGGTGAAGGGGTTTGGTGCGGATATAGTTGAAACGCTTGCCAGTGACCTTGATGACAATATCTTCTGCATCACCATCTGGAACTGTCACACCTATGATATCATCGAAGTATTCTGAGAAATCAACTTCTGCTTCTATATAAGGTATAGCAACCTCTTCGAAGCTATCTATTCTGTCAAGGGCATAGTGAGCATAAGACTGATAGCCTATTGCCTGAGCAATGAGATACCAGCGGTCGTTGAATTGCTTCAGGTGGTAGGGATAGACATTAACTGTCTGCGTATCTTTTCCATAAGGCGTATATCTGAGTTTCAACACTCTTTTGGCAAGGATAGCCTGCAGGAGTTCTGAGAAAAACGAAATGCCCTTCAAGTCAGGATTGGTCTGGAATGAAACAACTGGCGTATTGTCTTCGTTAAACAAACCTCCTTCTATTTGCATGAGGAAAACTCGTGCCCAATCATAAAGTGGTTCACCATCAAAATCTTTCAGCACATAGATAGCATCTTGAATCTTGTGCCGCTCTTGATCGTTCATGCGGACAAGATGAATCGAGAAATCAGTATCAATATACCTATATATACGCTGGCGACCTTTACGGAGCTTTTCATTCAACCTGATACCATAATCAGTCTCCATGTTGACTATGTCGTTTTGAATAGTGCGCTTTGATACCTCAGGCTTGTCAAACCTGCGCAAAGCCTTGTTGCACTCATCGACAAGGTCCTCGATGGTGTAATCTCTGTAGGGATTCCTGAAGCATTCGTTCAAAACCCGATAGCGTTCTATCACTTGTTTGTCAACTGGCATATCTTTAATTCTTTATCTTTGATAATAGGAACTGCTCGTATTCTCTAACCAGCAACTCCTTTATATCAACCTCCAGCAAGTCGGCAATTTTAAGCAGACTTGCAACATCGGGCTGAGAAGAGTTAGTGCACCACTTGCTTACTGTAGATGGATTAACACCCATCTGCATTGAGAGCCATCGCGCAGTACGCTTTTTCTCTACCAATACGACTTTCAGTCGGTTTATATCTTCCATACTTATAGTTTTATTCCACAAAGGTAGTGATTTATTTTCAATTGTTTTCTATTTTGCCCAAACAATCTGCTATTTTAGGCTGTATTTTGCTATTTTTAACGGATTGGTTTCTCTTTGAGAAACAAGACCCTATGGACTCAAACAAGATGGAGACATTAGTAGAAACAGAAAACCATGAGATGGGCTAATACAGAACTGGGATAGCTGTATCCAAATGCTAGATAGCTGTATCTGAGTGCCGTACTAGCTATAGCCACATCTGTATTAGCTGTAGCCAGCGCTGTATCAGTTGTATTTTTACGGTTTTTTGCTACTTTTTTCAAGAGACCTAACATACCTCACATAGAGCACTTAATCCATTGATTATCAAGACACTAAATATGTGAGGTCTGTTTTGTAGACCTCACATAGACCTCACATGACACCTAACATACAAGGGGAACTGTTAAATTAACAAATATTCACGCAACGTCGTGGAGGAAAAGCTTGGATTTTAGCGAAAAATTTTGTATCTTTGCACTTGGATAACACACATCCACCAATAACCATTTCTATTAAAAAGATTTCGATTAATTAAAGCCTTATGATGAAAGAAAATTTTATTGTGAATGGTGAGGCAATGACAGCCTCACAGGAAAATGTACTGGTTGTGGAGCAGTTCCTGACGGAGAACTATCTCTTCCGCCGAAACATTCTCAACGGTAAAGTGGAATTCGCCAAGAAGGTAGAGGGAGAAGAGGCTGAACCAGCCTATCGCCCGCTGACCCAGGAGGCGCTGAACAGCATCGTGCTCAGAGCCTTGCGCGAGGAGATTACTGAGAGCAATCCGAAGGCTGACATTCAGATGTATGTCAACTCCGAGGAGGTGCCACAGTATAATCCTATTGGCGACTTCTTGGAACACTTGCCTGCATGGGACGGAGAGAACCATGTGGCACGACTCTTCTCACGACTGCCTGGCATCACTACAGAGCAGGCAGGATTCCTGGCCATCTGGCTGCGCTCAACGGTGGCCCACTGGTTACAGATGGACGAGTTACACGGCAATGAGTGCGTACCCGTACTTATCGGCGCTCAGGGTTGTGGCAAGACCACCTTCCTGCGTCGCCTTTTGCCCCAGCATCTGCGCCAGTACTATCTGGACCACCTGAACCTCTCGAACAAGTTCGACAAGGAAATGGCGCTGACCAACAACCTGCTGGTCAACCTCGACGAGCTCGACGCTATCCGTCCCAGCCAGCATGCATCGCTGAAGCAGACACTCTCGAAGTCGAAGGTCAACGGGCGCCCCATCTATGGAGCTGCTCAGGAAGACCGTCCTCGCTTCGCCTCGTTCGTGGCTACTACGAACAACCCGCATCCGCTGACAGACGCCACGGGCAGTCGTCGCTACATCTGCCTGACGATTCCCAAAGGAAAGTTCATCGACAATGTGGGCGACGTGAACCACGAGCAGCTCTACGCCCAAGTGCTTCATGAGTTGCGCAACGAGGAGGCACCCTACTGGTTCAACAACGAGGAGGTGGCCCGCATCCAGCAACTCAACCAGAACTACCAGGAGAAGAAAGACCTGGTCGAGATGATCTCCGCCTGCTTCCGCAAGCCAAAAGCCAACGAGGTGGTGAAACCCATCAACAGTACCCGTGTACTACAGATTCTGCAGAATGACTACACCACGCTGAAGATTACGCCAGGAGCCAAGATCAATGTGGGGCGCGCCATGAAGGAATTGGGTGTCGAGACATGCAACTACAGCAATGTAGCGCACTACAGGGTGGTGCCCATGAAAGCCGCATGAACAAACGCACGTTAGGTCTGATGTTAGGTCTATGTTAGGTCTGGCAATCAGACCTAACGTCGTTTAAGCCCTCTGTACAAAGGCGTTTCAGCGTATTATGTTAGGTTGTTAGGTTTATATTTCGTTCAAATTCGCAGTTTATTGTGAATTTGTTTGGTTGTTTCAGAACTTTTCCCTATCTTTGCAGCGA
>Ga0256407_10013138_pt1 | contig 11119 bp, 11 predicted proteins | sample RumenRJG_04DNA_FD_193489 | JGI IMG/M metagenome (GOLD analysis project Ga0256407, IMG submission 193489) | Bovine rumen microbial communities from Lethbridge, Alberta, Canada - RJG_04 | ecosystem: Host-associated > Mammals > Digestive system > Stomach > Rumen | place: Canada: Alberta... | reverse complement strand
GTGAACACGACGTGGTCGGGACGCGCGCAGCCGAACAGCTTCGCCAGCTTGACCCGCGTGCCGTAGATCGTGTGCGCCGCGTCCAATGCGCCCTCATGGGTGCCGCGCGAGCTGTTGCCCAGTGTTTGCAGGGCGTGAAGGACAGCCTCCCCGACCTGGGGAGGCTTTTTCAATGTGGTTGCCGCGTTGTCCAGATAGATCATGGTGTATCCTTTGAAAAAACGTCAGTTTGATTCGGACGGGGCGGGAGCGTCTATCAAGTGAAGCGCCTGAAACGCCCGGAACAGGCCGTCCTCGTTCACGCCGGAGGTCGCATAGTCCGCGGCGGCTTTGGCCTCCTCGCCGCCGCTGCCCATGCAGACGCTGTATGCGCAGACCTCGAACATCGGAATGTCCACCTTTGCGTCGCCAAAGGCGATGGTGTCCTCCCGCGACACGCCGAGGTGGCGCAGCAGCGCGTCCACGGCGGTCGCCTTGCTGATCCCGTTGCCGCCGATCATGCCGTCAAAGCCGATGTCCCACAGCTCCGGATAGACCTCCGCGCGGCTGCGCCCCGTGCAGATGTAGACCCGGTGCCCATTGGCGCGGGCGGCGCGGATGGCGATCACGGCGGAGTCGGGCAGGTGGTTTTCGTAGTCCACCAGTGTGCCGTCCACATCCAGAAAGACGATCTTGCTCATTCCTTGATGAACTTGTTGTCCGCCTCGTTGGCCTCAGCGAAGACGTAGCGCTCCGCTTTCATGTGCAGGTCGTACTTCTCCCGCAGCGCCATGATCTGTCCCATCATGGGCGAGGCGTGGTGCGCGTCCAGCGCCGCCTGATCGCGCCACGCGTCGATGAGCAGCACGGTCTCGGGGTCATTCTTGGGATAGAAATACTCATAGCGCTCGTTGCCCGCCTCGGCGCGGATGGCGGCGGCGACGCCGCTTGCCTCCATTTCCTCGGCAAAGGCGCGGGCGCTGCCGTTGGCGCCGGTGTAATAAAGGTTCATCACAAGACTCATAATACGCTCCTTTTGTGGGAAGCCCGCGCCGCAAACCGACGCGGGCTTCGATAGTTGATTTACGCGAGGTCGTCGCCGTTGCTGGCGATGACCTTCTTGTACCAGTCGAAGGACTTTTTCTTTCTGCGGGAGAGGTCGCCGCTGCCGTCGTCGTACTTCTCCACATAGATGAAGCCGTAGCGCTTCGCCATCTCGCCCGTGGAGGCGGAGACGAGGTCGATGCAGCCCCAGGGCGTGTAGCCCATGAGGTCGACGCCAGCGCCGCAGACCGCGCCGATCATCGGCTTCATAAAGCGCATGTTGATACCGTACATGGCGGGCTCGGTGACGCCTGCCACGATGGCGGAGATGGCGCAGGCAATGCCCTCGGACTTGGTGTCGGTGTCCTTGGTCTTCATGGCGACGCCCAGGGACGCGCCGCCCTGGCAGATGTTGGAGCAGAACATCGTCACCAGCACCACCACGTCAAAGCCGAGAGAGGCCATGTTCTGGAACATCAGCGGGATGAGCGCGTAGTGCATACCGGTCATGACGATAAACGGCATGGCGGCGGAGAGGATGCCCACCGTCAGCCACGGCACCGCGTTGTAGAGCGCGGACATACCGGCGGCGAGCAGGTTGCCGAGGATGGCACCGATGGGGCCGAGCACGACGAACACGACGGGCGTGCAGATCAGCAGGAAGATCATCGGCTTGAGGAACGCCTTGAGTACGTTGGGGGAGACCCTGTCCGCAAAGTCCTCGGCCCAGCCCATGACCGGCGTCATCAGCAGCATCGGCAGCACCGAGCTGGAATAGGACGCGCAGACCACCGGCAGGAAGCCGAACAGATAGGTGGCCTGCTGACCGAGGAACATGCCGTAGGCCACGCCCTCCACCGTGCCGCCGAGAAGCGAGAGCAGGTCGGGCTAGACCAGCGCCGCGCCGACGACCATGTAAAGGGGAACACTGTGACCGGCCTTTTTGGCGATGCTCCAGCCCAGCATGACCGGCAGGAAGAAGAAAAACGAGTCCGCCATGCCGTAGAGGATGGTGTAGGTGGGGCCGGCGTCGCTCATCAGGTTCAGCGTGGTGAGCAGCGTGAGCAGCACCTTGACCATACCGGTACCCAGCATAGCGGGCAGCAGCGGGGTCAGGCAGCCGGCGATGAAGCCGAACAGGCGCTGGACGATGTTGCCCTCCGCCTTCTGCGGCGCGGCGCCGCCCTCATCCGAGAAGTTGCCGAGCTTCTTGAACTCCTTGAAGAGGTTCGATACCTCGTTGCCGATGACGACCTGATACTGGCCGCCCTGTTTGATGACGCTCTTGACGCCCTTGATCGCCTTGACGGCGTCGTCGTTCGCCTTGCCCTCGTCGTTGAGTACGAGGCGCAGGAGCGTCATGCAGTGGGATGCGCTGGCAATGTTGCCGCGCCGCCGACCGCGTCGACGATTTTCTTTGATGTTGCTGCGTAGTCCAGTGCCATGTGATTTCCTTCTTTTGCTTTTTTGCTTCAAAACATGAATCTATTATATATAATAAACTATGAGTTATATAAAAATCAAGTACATGTATGACAATTCTTTATGTTGATTGCCCTTGCGACCGGGGATGCCTGCGGCGCCTGCGGCGGTGATGGTTGGACGCCTGCGCGTCGGCGGACGGTATTTCGCCCTGCGGCACTTTTGGCGCGGGACGCTCGGACTCGGGCGGCGCTGCCGCGGCTTGCTTTTGCGCCTCCCGCTCCGCGCGCCTTGCCAGCTGCTCGGCGTGGAACGCCCGGGCGGCGTCGCGGGACTCCTTCACGTTGGGATCGACGGGGCGACCGTGCCGATCCCGTGGGATCTCGAAGCAGGTCATGGGGAACGGGTGATCGGTGACGACGGGGATCGAGCCGCGCATCAGCTTTTCGATGTTGCGGATGTAGCGCGTCTCCCAGTATTCGCTCATGGAGACGGCGGTGCCGGAGCGGCCCGCGCGTCCGGTGCGCCCGATGCGGTGGATGTACTCCTGCGCGGTGTCCGGGATGTCGTACTGGATGATGAGAGAGACGTTTTCCGCGTCCACGCCCCGGGCCAGCAGGTTGGTGGAGATGAGGATCTTCGTCTTGCCGTCGCGCAGGTCGGCAAATTTCTTCTGCCGGGAGTTCATGCTCATGCCCGCCGTCGTCACGTCCGCGGCGTAGCCCTCCTGCCGGAGCTTTTCGGCGAGCATCCGGGAGCGGTACTTGGTGGCGGTGAAAATCAGCACCGTCCCGTCGAAGCCTTGAGAGAGGATGTGCAGGAGCAGGGGAAACTTGTTCTCCCGATCCACATAGTATAGCTTCTGGTCGATGGTTTCCACCGTGGAGTTGCGGGGCTGGGCCAGCTTGACGACGTAGGCGCCCATCAGCTCGCGGGCGACAGCCTCCATCTTCTTCGGCATCGTGGCGGAGAACATGAGCATCTGCCGCTCGATGGGGACGTGGGAGAGGATGTGCTTCGTGTCCTCCAGAAATGTGGACTCGAACAGCTTGTCCGCCTCGTCCAGCACCACGACGCCGCAGCGGTCGAACAGGCCCTGCGGCGCGTCGGGCTGCGTGAGGATGTCCTTGAGCCTGCCGGGGGTGGACACGAGGATGTCGGGCGGATGCCTGGTCAGCATACGCAGCTGACGCTTGATGTCCACGCCGCCAAAGACGTAGTCACACTTGAGGGGCAGGTATTCGGCACAGCCCTTCACGCTCTCGCTGACTTGCAGCACCAGCTCCCGGGTGGGCACGATGACGAGCGCCCGGATGCTGCGCCCGCCGGTGGTTTTCTGATCGCTCAGCTGCTGCAAAATGGGTGCGCCGTAGGCAAGGGTCTTGCCCGAGCCGGTCTGCGCCAGCGCAAGGACGTTGCTCCCTTGCAGCACCTCAGGGATCACCTCGTCCTGAATGGTCGTGGGCTGATGGATCCCGAGTTCCTCCAACGCGCGTAGGATCTCAGGACAAAGGTTGTAGTTTTGAAAAGATATGGGGATTCCCTCCTGTCTGCGATTGATCAGCAATATATATAACACATTTCACGACTTTGGGCAACTCATCGTTTTGGGTGCCGGGATCGTTCCACCTTGTGGGGAAACATGCGAAAAATGTTTTAAAGCGGGCAGGGCAAGATTTGCTTGACATAAGCGCCAAAAAAGTATTAAAATATGATTGTATTATTTACGAAATAATTCTCACAGGAGGAATGAATCATGACGATCAATAAGAAGGTGGATGGAAGCAAGCTGACCGTTGCGCTGGAGGGCCGCCTGGACACCACTACTGCGCCGGAGCTTGAAAACGAGCTGAACGCGTCCTACGACGGCGTGACGGAGCTGGAATTTGACTTTGCGGAGCTGGACTACATCTCGTCCGCCGGACTCCGTGTGCTGCTGGCCGCGCAGAAGAAGATGAACAAGCAGGGCAAAATGGTGGTTCATAATTCCAAGAAGGATATTCTGGAGATCTTTGAGGTCACCGGCTTCAGCGACATTCTGACGATCGAATAACCGAAACCCCAGAACGGGCCGGCTACCCGGCCCGTATTTTTTATAGAGAAGAAGTTTGAGCCGCAGATCCTTGAGACGGTCAAACGGGAAATTGACGCATTTGTCGGCGAAGCCGTCCAGTTTGATGATATTACGATGCTCGGCATGGAATACTACGGCAAGGAGGGGAAGAAAAATGGTGGAACTGACGGTTGACGCCAGGGACGAAAACCTGGACGAAGTGCTGGCGTTTGTCAACGAGCAGCTGGAACCCTATGATTGCTCGCCGAAGGTGCAGATGCAGCTGGAAATCGCGGTGGAGGAGCTGTTTGTCAACATCGCCCACTACGCCTACCAGCCGACTACCGGCTCCGCGACCGTGCGCATGGAGGTGCAGGAGTCGCCCCGCGCGGCGCGCATCACGTTCATTGACCGCGGTATGCCCTACGACCCGTTGGCGAAGGAGGACCCGGATGTGACCCTCGCCGCGGAGTCCCGCCAGATCGGCGGCCTCGGCATCTACATGGTCAAAAAGAGCATGGACGATGTCGCCTATGAGTATAAGGACGGGCAGAACGTCCTGACCATTACGAAGAATCTGTGATCGCGCAGATCAAAACACGACAGGGAAGGGGAGAATTGCGTTGCTGGCCGAACAACGGGCGGAATTGATCTTAAAAGCCCTTGCCGAGCGGCGGGCGCTCAGCGTGACGGACATCTGTCAGCTCACCGGCGCGTCGGAGGCCACGATCCGGCGGGATCTCAACATGCTGGACGAGCAGCGCAAGCTCCGCAAGGTGCACGGCGGCGCGATGCTCATCGAGGATGAGTTCCGCGTGGCGGAACCGGCGATGGACGTCAAGCGCCAGTTGTATACGGACGAAAAACGCCGCATCGCCCGCTATGCGGCCGGGCTGATCCGGGACGACGACGTGGTCTTTCTGGACGCCGGTACCACGGTGCTGGAAATGACCAATTACCTGCGCCAGTCCCACGCCCTGTTCATCACGAACAACATGGAGTGCGCCTTCCGCCTGGCGGAGGGCGGCGCGCAGCCCTATATGCTGGGCGGCGACGTGGATCCAAAGACCATGTCCACCGGCGGGGCGCAGATGATGGACTCCCTGCGGCGCTACAATTTCACCAAAGCGTTCCTCGGCGTGACGGGCATCACCGTTGCACAGGGGTACACCACCCCCGACCCGGAGGCGGCAGCGCTCAAGGCGCTGGCGGCCTCCCGTTCGGCCCGGGTCTACGTGCTGGCGGACGGCAGCAAGTTCGGCAAGGTGACCGCCTCCACCGCGCTCTCGTTGGAGGAGGCGGCGATCATCACCGATCAGCTGACGGATCGCCGGTACAGCGACTACACGAAAGTGGAGATCGTTTAAGTTAAAAATTTCACAATCAATCATTTACAATCAGCGGCGCGAACCCAAAATCGCCCATTGTTGGTAGTAATAGCCAGATTCTGCGCAAGACTCTCTGCGAAATCTGGCTATTATTTTTTGAGAATTTGCTTGATTTTGATTGAATATGATGATATCATTCAAATATAGCCAAAACAGCGCAAAAACAATCCAAATCGGTGAGCGGGGGGTGATCGTGGCATGGCCGAGGAGAGGGCCTGATGGGCGCTATGACTAAAATTCATAGCGCTATACGCAAATTGCATTGTACATTCTGAGCACGATACGGTATAATCCTGGCAAGCCGGACGACCGAGGGTCGTCACATAAAACAAATTTGAGGGAGAGGAAACACTATGAAAGAGCGAATCCAAAAATTCGGGCGCTTTTTGAGCGGCATGGTCATGCCGAACATCGGCGCATTCATCGCGTGGGGCCTGATCACGGCTCTGTTCATCCCCGCGGGCTGGCTGCCCAATGCGCGCCTTGCCGCGCTGGTCGACCCGATGCTGCAATATCTGCTGACCATTCTGATCGGCTACACCGGCGGCAAGATGGTCGCCGATCAGAAGGGCGCCGTCGCGGGCGCCATCGCCACCATGGGCGTTGTGGTCGGCGTGCCCGGCACGCCGATGTTCATCGGCGCCATGCTCATCGGCCCTCTCGCCGGCTGGGTCATCAAGAAGTTTGACAAGATGATGGAAGGCCACATCAAGGCGGGCTTCGAGATGCTGGTCAACAACTTCTCCGTCGGTATCCTCGGCGGCATCCTCGCCATCCTCGGCCTGCTGTTCATCGGCCCCGTCTGCGCGGGCATCACCGCCGCGCTGGGCGCGGGTGTACAGGTGCTGGTCGACCATCACCTGCTGCCGCTCACGGCGATCCTCGTCGAGCCGGCGAAGGTGCTGTTCCTGAACAACGCCATCAACCACGGCGTGTTTTCGCCCATCGGCCTCGAGCAGGCCGCGACGGCGGGCAAGTCCATCCTCTTTATGATCGAGTCCAACCCCGGCCCTGGCATGGGCCTGCTGCTGGCTTACTGCATTGCCGGTAAGGGCAGCACCCGTTCCTCCGCCGCGGGCGCCGCGCTGATCCACTTCGTCGGCGGCATCCACGAGATCTACTTCCCCTATGTCCTCATGAACCCCATCCTGATCCTCGGCCCCATGAGTGGCAACGTCGTCGCCATCTTCCTGCTTCAGCTCCTCGGCGGCGGCCTGCAGGGCCCCGCGTCCCCCGGCTCCATCATCGCTGAGCTGCTGATGACCCCGCGCGGCGGCTACTTCGCAAACCTGGTCGGCATCTTCGGTGGCTGCGCCGTCAGCTTTGTGGTCACGTTCTTCCTGATGAAGGCGTTCGTCAAGGACGGCGAGGGCGACCTCGAAGCCGCGCGCGCCTCCGTCGCCGCCGCGAAGGCTGCCTCCAAGGGCCAGACGATCCCCGAGGCGGGCGCTGCCAACCGCGTCGATCCCAAGGACGTGAAGAAGATCGTCTTTGCCTGCGACGCCGGCATGGGCTCCTCCGCCATGGGCGCGACCATGCTGCGCAACAAGCTCAAGACCGCGGGCATCACGGACATCGAAGTCGTTCACGCGCCGGTCTCCGAGGTTCCCAAGGACTGCCAGATCATCGTCACCCACCACGAGCTCGCCGGCCGCGCCTCCTCCGGCAATCCCGGCGTGCTGATCATCCCCATCAAGAATTTCATGGGCGCTCCCGAGTATGACGGCATCGTTTCCACGCTGGTCGAGGGCCGCGGCGCCGCCACCGCCAAAAACGCCACCAGCGTCGCCGCTCCCGAAAATGAGCGCCTGCAGAAGGGCGACATCATCCTCAAGAAGGAAAACATCCGTCTCGGTCTGAAGCCCGTCACACCGGAGCAGGTCATTCTCGACTGCGGCCGCATGATGGTGGACGCGGGCATCGTCGAAGAGGAGTACATCCAGGGCATGATTGAGCGCAACGAGAGCTTCCCGGTTGCCATCGGCTGCCATGTGGCGATCCCCCACGGTACCAACGAGGCGCGCAAGTACATCAAGAAGAACGGCCTCGTGGTCATGACCTACCCCGACGGCATCGCATGGGAAGACGACGTGGTGAAGCTGGTCATCGGCATCGCGGTCAAGGACGGCAACGACCACATCGACGTGCTGGGCTACATCTCCGAAGCCTGCGACACCGACGAGGCGACGGATCAGCTCGTCGCCAACGCCAATGTGGAGGAGCTCTACAAAAAGCTCAACGGTCTTGTGTGAGAGGTGCTGACATGAAACAGGCGATACAATTCGGCGCGGGCAACATCGGACGTGGCTTCATGGGCGCGATTTTGGAGCGCAGCGGCTGGCACGTCACCTTTGCCGACGTGGTGGAGCCCATCGTGGACGCCATCAACACGCAGAAGCACTACACGGTTCACATCCTCGACCAGGAGTGCTACAACTGGGAGATCACCAACATCAGCGCGGTCAACTCCGCGGGGCCGGACATCGCCCCCGCCATCGCGCAGTGCGACCTGATCACCACGGCGGTGGGGCCGCTGGTGCTGCCCAAGATCGCCGTGACCATCGCGCAGGGCATCCAGGCGCGCATCGCGGCGGGCAACACCGAGCCGATGAACATCATCTGCTGCGAAAACGGCCTGCGCACCACGACGCGCCTCAAGAACGAGACGTTCAAGCACCTCTCCGCCGAGGAGATCGCGTTCTGTGACGAGCACATCGGCTTTGCCGACTGCGCCGTCGACCGCATCTGCCCCAAGCCGGGCTTTGACAACCCGCTGGACGCCGCGGTGGAGGAGTATATGGAGTGGGACGTGGAGCGTTCCGCGTGGAAAGGCCCGCTCATCGAGGTCGAGGGCCTGACCTACACCGACAACCTGATGGGCTGTCTGGAGCGCAAGCTCTTCACCCTCAACAGCGGCCACGCGGTCTGCGCCTACCTCGGCAGCCTCAAGGGCTACGGGACGATCATCGACAGCATCCGCGACGACGCTATCGGCAACATCGTCCACAAGGCGATGCAGGAGAGCGGCGAGGGATTGATCCGCGAGTTCAACTTCGATCCCGACACGCACCATGCCTATGTGGAGCGCATCTTCCGCCGTCTCCAGAACCCGCAGCTCAAGGACGAGGTGCAGCGCGTCGGCCGCGAGCCGATCCGCAAGCTGTCTCCCGGTGACCGGCTCATCAAGCCGCTGACCACGGCGGCGTCCTACGGCTTGCCGGTGGATCATCTGGCCTACGGCGCGGCGGCTGCCCTGCACTTTGACTGCCCGGACGATCCCCAGAGCGTGGAAATGCTCGCAAAGATCAAGGCCGAGGGCGTGGAGCCAACGCTGACGGCATACAGCGAACTCAAGGCGGACGACCCGCTGCATAAGCGCATCATTGAAGTCTATCACGCCCTGTCTCAGCATTAAGCAATATTGAAAATGGCAAAGAGCCGGGATCATCCCGGCTCTTTGCTTTGCGCTGAAAGCTGATGAACAAAGATGACAAAAAATTTTTGTTGGCTTTTTGGCATTTTGCTGTTATGATACTGTAAAGATAACATAACAGGGATAGAGGAACCCATGGAAGTACAATTGAGAAAACATCAAAATATGCTGGTCATCATCGGCTCCGGCGTCATGTCCTTTGGCATGTGGAGCGCCATTAAGATGGTGCTTTACAGCATGATGAGGCGGAGCGAGTTCCGCGAGACCATCGCAGAGCAGGGCGCATCGGAGGATATACAGGGTGTCCTGCTGATAATCATGTATCTATTCATCGGCATCGGACTCGCCTTTATTCTGGCCCTGCGGTCGTACATCGGGCTTTCGGCGAGGGCAGAGGGGATGGGCAAAAAGCGCGGCAACGGCTATATTATCGCCGCGTCGCTTCTGACGCTGGTAGATACGCTGATCTTTGCGGTGGTCGCCTACTATTCGTTTACGGCCCCGCAGTCGATTGACGATCTGCTGGACAGGATCGTGTCCGGCGTTGTTGAACTTACGTCGCTGGTGACGCTGGCGGAGCTGGTGTATTCGGCGATACGCGTCCGTCAGCTGACGCGCGCCCTGTCGGAGTGATCGCCATGCAGAAGGATTTTCACTATTTCGCGACCTACTGTGCCGCCTATCTCGCCGGATATAACCATGAGGAGAGCCTTGCGATCTGTTACAGTGCCCAGTTTGTGGACTGGTGCTCGCTGACGCTGCTCTCCAAGCTCAAAGCGCCCCGCGCCGCGGCGACCACGCAGCTGCAATTGGAGCTGATGGACGCGAACACCGACCTCATCGGCCTGCAAAACATCACGCGCATCTGGTCGTCGTTCCACTTTCTGCCCTATGACCTGAACGCTGAGGTCAAGCGCAGCGGCAAGCTGTATCGGAACAAGTACCGGCTGATCTGCAACCCCAACGGCGATCTGGTGGCGGAGACCGTCAACCTTGCCAAAAACGCCAGCTTGCAGGCCGTCGGCCTTGCGATGCATGTGCTGGCGGACACCTGGGCGCACCGCTATTTCGCGGGTACGCCGTCGCTGGTCATCAACAACACCAATTATTACTTCTACGAGCTGCTCCCGGACGGGGAGGGCTTCCGGGAGCGTCCCATCACGTTCCGGCACAACCCCTCCGCCGCGGACGACATTGAGAATGGGCTTTACACCAACAGCATCTATCAGGGCAGCGAAAGCTCCATCATGAACCTCGGCCACGGTCGGGCGGGGCATCTGCCGGACTATAGCTTCATGCGCTACAAGTATCTGCCCGCCTGGGGAAATTATGAGGAGATCGTTAAGGACAACCCCTCCGACTACTATCACGCCTTCTGCCAAATGGTCTATGCCATGAAGTACCTGCGCGGCGGGTATGAGCGCTTTGAAAAGGCGACCTACGACACCGAGTCGGTGGCGCCCTGGGAGGCGGAGATCAAGGCAATCCTCGAAAAGCGCCAGCTTGACGCCTGCGCCGACTGGAAAGCCTTTGGCGAAAAGCTCTCGGGCTGCGAGATCGAGGACTTTGACCTTGAAAAGTATCAGGAGGAGTACCGGTCGGCGGGGAAGGACGAGAAGGATGACACCTTCCTCGGAAAATTCATTCTTGCGGCGCTGGGGCAGAAGAGCATGGTCACGAACAAGATCTTCAAGTCCGGCAGTCTGCTGGCGGGCTTCTCCGTGGACTTCGAGGCAAAGGGATTTGCCGGCATCCGCGATTACATCAAGCTGGTGGAGCAGGCGGGGCAAGGACGGAAAG
>Ga0256407_10013137_pt1 | contig 11121 bp, 6 predicted proteins | sample RumenRJG_04DNA_FD_193489 | JGI IMG/M metagenome (GOLD analysis project Ga0256407, IMG submission 193489) | Bovine rumen microbial communities from Lethbridge, Alberta, Canada - RJG_04 | ecosystem: Host-associated > Mammals > Digestive system > Stomach > Rumen | place: Canada: Alberta | collected... | reverse complement strand
AAAAAAAACTAAACCCAACATAAAAAAAAAGATAATGTACAACTCTCAAACCCAACCTCAAATAAATCCAAGAATAATACGTTTACTATGGAAACAACAACAAGAACTTCAAAAAAAAAATCCAGATTGTGTTATTCCAATAATAAATAATGAAGATCCCTTAGACATTCAAGCTGATATTTTAGGACCAAAAAGTACACCATATGAAAATGGTATTTTTAGAGTTAAATTATTTATTCCAAATGATTTTCCAATTGCTCCTCCAAAAGGTTTTTTTATTACTAAAATTTATCATCCTAATGTAAGTGAAAAAGGAGAAATTTGTGTTAATACTTTAAAAAAAGATTGGAATCCTAAAACTTTTTCTTTATTTAATTTATTTGAAGTTATTAAATGCTTATTAATTATTCCTTTCCCTGAAAGTTCTTTAAATGAAGAAGCTGGGAAAATTTTTATGGAAAATTATAAAGAATATTTTAATGTTGCTCAAATGTATACTAAAATTTATGCTATGAAAAAAAATAATTTTAATTCTTTTGAGAGTAATAATAAAAAAAATTATATTTTTAATAATGATAATTGTAATGAGGAATGTAATTCAAATTTTTTTAATGAATGTTTTAATAATGAAAAAAATAATTTTGGGAATAATGAAATTAAAAGTAATATTGAACAAGAAAAAGAAAATATTAATAGTAGTGATTTTAGTATTTTAATTAATAGAAATTATTCTTTAAGTGATAAAAATGTTAATTCTTTTTTAAGAGCAAATTCTTCTAATATTGGAAATAATTTTAATAATTCTAATTCAATTTTTCAAAGTAATAATATTAATTTTGAATTAAATAATGGAGAAAAACTAAAGTTAAATTTTCTTCCTTTTATTAGAGCATCATCTTTTGATCATAATAATAATAATATTAGTAATAATAATTTGCTTCAGAGAAGTAATACTATTAATATTAATGAACCTGTTAAAAGAAATAATAAAGAAGAAATTAATAAATGGTTATTGAGAATTTAAAAATTGTTTTATTTAATTTATTATGTTTGTTTTTTTTATATTATTTATTATATTTATAAATAAATTTTTTTTATTATAAAAATTTTTTAAGTTTAAATCAATTATTAAATTATAATTTATTTTTTGGAAAAAAAATTTTATGGATAATGAAAATGATATTAAATATAAACCTATACTTATTAAAATAAATACAAATAAAAAAGATGGTTATTTACATTTATTAAAAAATATAGATTTTGATTTTTGTTATAAATTTAAGACAGGACCATATTTTTTATCATCAACACCAAATTTATTTAATAACGATTTAATATATAAATCAACAAAAATATTAAAAGAATTATATAAAATAACAGATTATTCAAAATATTTAAATAAAGATAATCCAAATTTTATAGATTATAAATTATTTTATAATTCTCCTCAAATATATAATTTAAAAAATATTTCAAATATAAACGAATCAATATTATATTGTTCTTCAATGTCATTTAGAATTCCTCTTTATTTAATTAAATTATCATCAAATCCAAAAACAATTTTATATTCAAATGAACATATTCCAATAAATAATAATGAAAAAATAAAAACAATAAAGAATCAAATTGAATTAGATATTAATAGAACATTAATACATTATCCAATTGGAAAAGAAAAAGATTTTACTATTAAATTAAGTCAATTATTATTTGAAATTTCAACAAGAGAAATTGGATTATCATATATTCAAGGAATGAATTTTATTTCTGCTTTTATTTTACTTATGACTGGAAATAATTCTGAATTAAGTTTAATTATATTTTTTAAAGTTTTTTATATGGAAAGTAAATATTTTAAAAAACCTTTTAAATTATGTTATGATGATAATTTTTCTTTATTGACACATTATGTTGTTTTATTTAAAGATTTATTATTTAGAAATTATAAAGATTTATATTATAAAATTATGAGTTTAGATGATAATTTTTTTTGGTTATTAAAATGGATTCAATCTTTATTTGTTATTAATTTTAAATTTGAATTTGCTATTAAATTTTGGGATATTTTTATTTCTAAAGGATTAGATTTTATTATTATTATATCACTTTCTATTATTGTTTATTTAGAAAATAAAATTTATCAATGTGAAGAAATTGATGAATTTATTAATTTAATTGATAGTTTATATAATATTCAAAATGATGATTCTATTGAATTACTTACTTTTATTTTTAATAATATTGAAAATAATTTTTGGAATTTTGAATAACATTAAATTATATTATTTAAGAAAAGAAAATATATGATAAAATGATTATAATGTATAAAATTTTTTGATAATAAATTGATTGTATTTTATCTTTTTTATGTAATTTTTTTTATATATTTATATAAAATAATATAAAAATTAAATATATTAATTTATTTTTTAATAATTAAAATTTGAATTTTGATGGATGATAACATAAATGAATTTAGGGAAAGCCCAAGATTTAAAACAATAACAGCTTTTAATAATCAAAAATTTATTCAAGAATCTCCAATGAAATCTGATATAAGTAAAGATTGGAGTTTAAGTCTAAAAATTCAAAAAAATCAATTTAATCAAATGATTGAAAAAGCAATGGATTTAGATTCATATGATTACAATACTAAATTTGATGTTAGAAAATATTTACCAAAAGATGATATTTATTCAACTTCTAAAATAATGAGAAAATATAAAAATTTATTAAATAATTCAAATGATAAAAGCAATAATAATAACATTAATATTAATTATTATAGTAATAATAATAATAATAATAATGAAAATAATTATAATAATAATAATTATTATAATAATAACAATAATAATAATTATTCTAATAATAATAACAATAGTATTAATAATAATAACTATAATAATAATATTTTAAAAGTAAATCCTCAATTATATCAAACACAAAATCAAAATTTTCAAATTGAAAAACAACATAATATTCAAAAAAATAATATGTCAATAAGTGAAATTCCAATACCAACAGATTCTTTATTTGATATGGATTCAAAAATTGATGAAATTAATCTTAATTTTATAGATAAAAAAAACAATAATAATGAAGAAAATAATATCATAAATAATAATAACAATCTTATTATTCAAAATAATGAAGAAATTCAAAATGATTTTAATATTAATATTGATTTAATTAATGAAAACGAATATTTTTTCAATGTATTTATTGAAAATAAAAAAGAAAATCAAAATGAAATAAATCAAAATAACAAAACAAATGAAATAGATAAATTAAATATATTTTTAAATAAAAATAACCAAGAAGAATATTCATGGAATTGTTTAGAATTTAATGAAGAAAATAATTTAATAGACTCTTTCTTTAATAAAAAAATTTAAAAAAAAAGATAAAAAAAAATGTAAATAAAATTATTTTTTTATTATATAACAGTATCATTAAGATCAATACTAAAACCATATTTACTTTTAAATTTAGGAAGATTAAAGAAAGAATCATTATCAATAAAATTAAATTTACCAGTTAATCCAAATTTTAATAATCCTCTAAATTGATGAGAAATACAAAGTGTAATTAAAGAATCATTTTTTTCATATTTTCCTTTAATAACAGTATTTTTTTTTGGATTATAAGTAAATAATAATCTAGAATTAAATATTTCATCATTTGCATTATATTCAGTATCACCTCCTAATTTAAAAATAGTATTTAAATCAACAAAAGATCTTAATTTTAAAATAGTATCAAATTTTGTTTCATCTTTTATATTTTTATCAAATGAAATATCAAAAATTGTATTTATTTTTTCTCCTTTTAAACCTAAAAGTAATTTATGAAATTTAAAATATTTTTTTGGAATTGAATAACCAGAAAAAAAACCATAATTTATATTTTTTCCATATAAAATACTTTTTTGAATATAATATAAAGCAAAAACATTTGGAATTAATGATTTTTTTATATTATATTCTAATAAATTTATTCCTGTTAATGATTTACTATTATTTAAATCAAAATGAATATAAAATTGTGATGGTGTATTTTTTTTTTTTTCATCTTCGTTAAAATTTAATTTTCCATTTAAATATACTTTTTTTATTATTGGGAAATTAAAATTAAAAACATTTTCAGATTCTTTATTTAAAATTGAAAAGTAAGTTTTTGAAGATAAATTGTATTTAAATAATAATTCTGTAGATGAAGTCAATGGAGTATCGTCTTTACTTACTTTATCTAATTTATTAAATGTTATTTTTGGAGAAATTGATAATGATTTATGTAATAAATCAATTTTTCCTGTTAAAAGAAAATCTTCATTTGTATATGAAGAATTAATTAATGAGTTATATTGTTCAAATTGTTTATTCCAAATATCAGTCATTTTTTTAATATTATTGTTTTAGTCTATTAATAAATATATTTTTTTTATAAATTTTTTTCAAATTTTAAAGCAATGAATTTATATTAAATAAAATAAATATTGTTAAAACATGAATTATTAGAAATCAATTTTTTACAATATTGAATAAATATAACAATTTATAAAAGATTTTTAAAAAAAAATAGAAAATTAAAAATAATATTATAAATTCTTAAAATTAAATATTAAAAATTTTAAATGAATTCAACTACAAATTCCATGAGAGAAAACCCAAGAAAAAGTATAAAAAACAACCCAAAAAAAAGTATAACTGAATTAAAAACAACACAAAAACAAAAACAAAAAAGAAAATCAAATCCCAAAATAATAAATACTGATTTAATAATATCTCAAACTTCATTTAATTTAGAAAATCCTCAAAAAGAATCATATATAAACGAACCACAAAATTGTTCAAAATGTAATAATTTAATAATGAAATCTGCTTTATTATTCCCATGTCAACATATATTATGTATTTCATGTTTAGCAAGACAAATGTTACAAACTGGTTTAGATCAATTTAAAAATAATAAAAAATCAGTAACAATAAATTGTTTTTGTAAATCAAATAAATTAGAAATTTCTTTTAATAAATTATATTCTTTATTTTATATTGATAATAATTGTATTGAACATGGAGAACAAAGTTCTTGTAAAAAATGTATTTTTTGGACTACTCAATTAACTCAAGTTAAAAGTTGTTTTATTCATATTAAAGAAAGAAATTTATTTCATTGTAATAATTGTAATGTTGATTTTTGTCAATTTTGTAAAAATGATCATATTAATCATAATGTTGATACACTTGAAGTTTTAAAAAATGAAATTAATATTTTTAAAAATGAAAAATTGAAATTTAAAAATTTTTCTTCTTTTCATAAAAATTTAAAAGATATTCAACAAAATTTTTTAAGAGATTTTCATTATGAATTAAATAAAAATTTAAATAAAATAGATGAATGTATTTATAAATTAACAAAAATAAAAAATGAATACATGAATAACATGTCAGAAAAAATGAAATCAACAAATCAAATATTTGATTTATTAAAATTCATATATTATTATTATTACAAAGATTTATGTACAGTCCAAAACGATTATTCAATATTAAAATTTTTACATCAAAGTAAATTTGAATTACAAAATGTAAATTTTGAAACATCAAATAAACTAAATGAAAATTTAACATTAATAAATTTATATTTATCAAAAGCAACATCAGAACCATTTAAATTTGATATAAATATAAGAAATAATTATGCATATAACACACAAAAATTTACAGAACATAAAGGATACATTTTTAATTTATTACAAATAAATTCTCAATTATTAGCATCATGTTCAGAAGATAAAAATATAATAATATGGGATTTATATGAAAATAATATATATAAAAAAATAGAAGCTCATAAAAGTGCAATTTATTCTTTATGTAAACAAAGACATAAAAAACGTTTTTTTTCAGGTTCATTCTCAGAAATAAAAATATGGTCAAAAGAAAATTTTGAAAATATAGGAATTTTATTAGGTCATACTGATTATATAATAAATTTAAAAATTTTAACAGTTCCAAAAAAAGATTATATAAAAGAAAGTTTTGAATCACTTGGTTCAAGTTCAAATGATAATACAATAAAAATTTGGGATATTGATAAATTAATTTGTATATATACTTTAATTGGTCATACTGATAAAGTAAATTCTTTTCTTCAATTTGATAATAATTATTCACAATTAATTTCTTGTTCTGATGATAAATTAATTAAATTTTGGACAATTGAAAATGAAAATAATTTTTATACTATTGATGAAAATGATAGTCCAATTTATTCTATGATTAAATTAAAAGATGGAAGATTTGTTACTGGAAGTTATAAAGATATTAAAATTTGGGATTTTAAAGAAAAAAAATGTGATATTGTTTTTAATGAATTTAATATGGGTGTTTATTGCTTATGTGAATTAAATGATGGAAGATTGGCTTCTAGTAGTTATAGAATTATTAATTTTTGGGATTTAAATGAAAAAAAATTAATTTATTCTTTAGAAGCTCATGATAATTTTATTACTTATTTTATTATTTTAAAAAATGGGAAATTAGCTTCTTGTTCTGATGATCAAAGTATTAAAATTTGGGAATAATTTTTAATTTTTTTTTTTTAATTTGATTATTTTTTTTTTTTTTTTTTTTTTTTTTTTTTTTTTTTTTTTTTTTTTTTTTTTTTTTTTTTTTTAATTTGATTTTTTTTTTTTTTTTTTTAATTTAAATTTTTAATATTTATTTATTTAGTAATTTTATTTTTATTTTTTTTTATTTATATTATAAAAATAAAATTTAACTTCCTATTTCATTTTCTTGTTCTATTGTTTGTATTTCTTCTCCATTTTCAGAATTATCAGAAATTGTTTTTTGTTCTAATTTAAAAAAATTTCCTTGATTATCATTATTTCCATTATAATAATTAATTCTTTGTTCATTATTTATACTTTTATTCATTTCATAGAAAAAATCTTCATTTTGTAAAATACTTTCTTCATTTTTTTTCATAATACTTACCATTGAATTATTCAAATCATATAATTGAATTGTATTACCAAGTAAATTTTCTGTATTTACTTTTGATTTATATAAATTATATGTCATAAATTTATCTTCATTTATTTTTTTTAAATAATTAATTGTATTATTTAATTGTTTTGATACAAAAGAATTTTCTTGTATTGAATTATTATTTTTTTGAATTTGAATTAGAAAATTTAAAAATGAAGTAAATTGAAATTTTTCAATAATTTGACATATTTCAACAAATATAATTGAAAATTTAGAATTAATAATTTTTATTTGTTGAAAAATTTCCATAACAATTGATTCAATTTCATTAGGATTATTATTTAAATTAAGTAACATTAAAGTATGATATCTTTCCATTAATGAATATTCAGAATTTAATAATATTTCATTTCTTGTTGATTCAAATGCTAAATTTTTATAATTTCTAATAAAAGAATTATCATTATTTTCAATAATATTATTATTATTAATATTTTTATTTATATTTTGATTATTATTATTCTCATTATTATTATCTCCATATTTTTTATTATAAAACCTTTCAATTTTTTGATTTAACATTTTTGTCAAAAAAAAATTATTAGTAATATTTTTCATTCTTTTCCCATCTTCAGTTCTATCAAAAAGTGAACTTCCCATTTTAATTAATAAAATACTTTCATTATATTTATAAGAATGTAAAGATAAATGTAAAGGTGTCCAATCATTTTTTCCTTTTAAATTAACATTAAATATTTCTTTATTATTTTTAATTAATTCTTTATTAACAGAAAAAATCCATTTTAAACATTCTAAACTAGAATATTTAGAAGCAATATGTATTGGTCCCCAATGTTCTAAATTTAAATCATTAATTCCTTTAACATTATTTTTAATTAAAAAATTTCCAATTTGAGCACATTGAATAAAATTTTTATAAAAAACTGAAAATAAAACATGATAACAATTATTTGCTTTTTCATCAATTGAATTAAAATCAGCTCCCATTAAATATAATTTTACTAATAAATTATAATTTCTTGTTCTAATTGCTTTATGAATATAAATATTTGGATTTGAAATATTTCGAAAATTTATTTTTGATAATAAATAATCATAAATATCTTTTTTTCCTTGTTGAATTGCAATATATAAAATTGTTTTTCCAGTTTGATTTTTTATTTTTAAATTATTATCATCTGATTGAATTAAAGATTTAATTACTCCTAAATATTCATTTTCTAAAGCGTAAAAAATATCATTTGAATTATATTTAAAACATTCTGTTTTTTCTGTTTCAAATGAATTAAATGAATTATCTTTTATTTTATTTTGGATATTTTGACTTAATTGTAAAATAAATGTTGAATAATCACAATAAGGTTTTGATTGATTAATTAATGATTTTAAAATATTTTTTAAAGATAATATAAAATCTCCATCAAGCATATCAGAAGTTTGAGGAGGATCTAAAAATTCAAACCATTCTAATTTTATATTTTTTAAGTTTTTTAAATAACAAATTGAAGATGGAATTTCAGTAAAATAATTATTGAAAATATCTAATTCTATTAATTCTTTAATAAAACCTATTTCAATTGGAAGATATGTTATTTTATTATAACTTAAATCTAATATTTTTAAATTTTTAATATTTTGAATTGAACTTGAAATATTTGAAATTGAATTATGACTTAAATATAATTCTTCTAATTCTGGTAAGTCTTTTAAATAAGATGGTAATTGAGATAATAAATTATTATTTAAATTTAAATATTTTAAATTTTTTAAATTTGTTATTTTTTTTGGAAATTCTGATATGATATTATGACTTAAATTTAATGAAGATAAATTATATAAATTTGAAAATATTGAATCATTTAATTTTATTATATATATGTGATTTGCTGATATTTTTGATATGGAATTATTTTTTTCATTTGAATTTAATTCATAATAATATATTTCTTTTGGTGTTGATTTAGTTGCTTTTTGAAATATATGTGATGGAGATATATTTATTTCATCTGATTTACTCTTATTATAATCTTCTATAAAAATGTTTTTCATTAAATTTAAAATAATTCATCTAAATAAATAAATAAAAATATAATTTATATTAACATAAAAAATTAATTAAGAAAAAACCAAAAAAAAAATTTTAAAAAATTTTAAATTCCTGATTTACTAAAATCTATAAAATTAAGCTATTTAAAATTTTTTAATTGCTATTACTAGCACCTAAAATTCGTAATATATAAAGGAATAAATTAATGATATCAAGATAGAGATTAAGAGCAGCAAAAATATAATCATCAATAGAATATTCATTACCAAATTTCCCCATAATCAATTGTGTATCATAAATCAAATAAATAGAATAAATAACAACTCCAGCCATACAAGCTCCAATATAAATAAACCTCATATTAGCCTGAGAAAAAGTAGGTGCAATAAAAATAAATAAAAGCCAAAAAACAATTAAACCAAAAGAAAGAGCCCATAACATACCACCACAAAAAGTAAAATCACTTTTAGTAGTCATAGCATAAATAGTTAAACCAAAAGTAATAGCAGCAGTCATTGCTAAAGCAATAAGAACAGTCTGAGGATTATAAGTAGCACAAATAAGGAATAAAATATATGATTCTGCAAGAGTAAATAAACCTAAGCAAATATAATTTGCTGGATAAACTCTTCTAAAACAACAACAAATTAAAATTGCTGTAATTATAATTGTGATAACACTTATAATATACATTGGAAATAAAAGAGTACTGTTTTTAAATAGAGTTTTTGGATCGACGAACATTGCTGCAATGATAAATATAAGAGATACTGTTAATTGAGTTGATAATATTCCATATACTTTACGAATGAAACCTAATCTTGCTAATTGATCGAAATTTACTTCACCTTGTTGTTGTTGTTCTTTATCATGTAATGGTTGACTGTATTGACCATAATTTGGTTGTTCTGCATATTGATTTGCCATTGGATTAGATGTGTATCCTTGATTAGTTGGGTATCCTTGATTCATTTTTTTTATTATTTGTTTTTTTTTTATTTGGATTTATATATTAAATAGTTTATTAATTGAATAAGATTTTTTTTGTATAGAATATTTTTTTATTTTCTTTTTTTATAGTTTAAAAAATAAAGAATTTTTAAGTATAAAATTAATAATTTTTTATATAAAATATAAATGAATATTAATCAAGCAATAAATTTATGTGGTTATGATGAGAATATTAAAAAAGATTTTGTGAGTTTTTTACAAAAAAATTTTTCAAATGATAAAACAAAATTATATTTATTTACAAGAAATGAAAATGCTCAAAAATTATTTTTAATGCAAATTCAAATTCCATCAACTTTTGATGGTCAAATATATGATATAAGTATTTTATGTTATTTTCCAAGAAATTTTCCATTTTCTCCTCCAGAATTATTTTTTGAAAAAATAAATTCTGTTAAAATAAATCCTAAATGTACTTTTTATGTGAATGAAGATAATTTAAATATTAAATATGAATTATTTTTTAATTGGGAAAATTCTTTTGATAGTTTTATTAATTTAATTGAAGAAATTAAACATCAATTTAGTTTTTGTTTCCCTATTTTTAATTTACCTGATGGAGATGAAAAAGAAATTACTGGTGATTGTATTTTACCTATTAATTCTATTGAAGAAGTTATTATTGAAAAACCTGTTAAGGAAGAAATTTTTAATCCTAATAATAATTTTAATCCTAATGAAAATTTTGACCCTAATCAAAATTTTAATCCAAATGATTTTGATATTAATAATTTTAATATAAATGATAATAATAATTTTAATCCCCAAAATCAAAATAATATTAATAATCAAAATAATAATTTTAATCCCCAGAATCAGAATAATATTAATAATAATAATTTTAATCCCCAGAATCAAAATAATATTAATAATAATAATTTTAATCCTCAAAATCAAAATAATAATATTAATAATAATAATTTTAATCCTCAAAATCAAAATAATTTTAATAATCAGAATAATTTTAATCCTCAAAATCAAAATAATTTTAATAATAACAATAATTTTAATCCTCAAAATCAAAAAAATCCAAATTCTAAT
>Ga0256407_10013134_pt1 | contig 11124 bp, 5 predicted proteins | sample RumenRJG_04DNA_FD_193489 | JGI IMG/M metagenome (GOLD analysis project Ga0256407, IMG submission 193489) | Bovine rumen microbial communities from Lethbridge, Alberta, Canada - RJG_04 | ecosystem: Host-associated > Mammals > Digestive system > Stomach > Rumen | place: Canada: Alberta | collected... | reverse complement strand
AAATAGATAAATAATTAAAATATATATTAAAAAGAAAATGAAAAAAAAAATTTTATTTTTTTAATCATATATTTTTACTTAAAGTTTTTATAATAAAAATGAATAAAAAATAAAACTTAATTCAAATTAAACACACATTTAATATCAATAGGAATAGCATCAGGGGAAATTAAATCAACCATAATACTATCAAAAGTTTTTAAAGTTTTATTACCAATACCACCATTTTCAGTTTTATAATCAATAATTAATTCATTTTCATTTTTTTTAATATTAATAATATTTTCATTATCTTCTTTTTTCCATTCTAATTCCAAATTAATTTCAGGAATAAACAAAGCAACAATAATTTCATTAGTATTAATTCTTTTATTAGATTTACCATTAATATCCATAATCAAAGCTTTATATTTTTTAGGTTCAATATTCCTTAAATAAATACATTGAAAGATTCTTTGACTTTTTTGAGATATTTGTTTAGAATTATTATAAACTTCATTTAAATGATCTATATAAGGTGCATATTCATCATAAATTTTAAAATCATCTTTTGATAATTCATTTTTTTTCATTTTTAAAATATCTTTAATTTCCCTATGAACAATTATATCTGGATATCTTCTTATTGGAGATGTAAAATGTGTATATAATTCGAAATTTAAAGCACAATGCTTTAATTCTTCAAAATCAAAATATCCTGCAATAACATATTCTGCTCTTAACATAAATGTTTTTAATTTATGTTGTATACAAAGGAATTTATTTAAATTTGTTTTTTGCATTTCAATTAATAATTTATTTAATTCTTGTGGTTCTTCATAATCAACATTTATTTTATTTGATATTAAATATCTTTGAATTTCATTAAATTTATTATCATTTAAATAAGGATGTCTTCTAATTAAAGCATATTGTTTCATATTATCATATAAAAACTCAGCACATAATTTATTTGCAATTAACATTAATTCTTCTACTAAACTATGAGATTCTTTTTTTTCATCAATTTTAAATCCAATTGGTAATTTTGTTTTTTCATCTAAATCAAAATGAATATTATCATTATTAATCATTAATGAACCACTTTCAAATCTTTGTTTTCTAACTAATTTAGTTAATTGATATAATAAATGAACACTTTTAACCATTTCATTAAATATTTCTTCACTAATTGGTTTAGTACCATCATTTTCATTTAAATTTTCATATTTAATATCTTTACCATCAATAATATCTTGTACTAAATCATAATTCCATTTTGCTTTAGAATTAACAATACTTAAATCAAATTTAGGTTTAAAATTTAAATCAAGAGCTCCAGTTTTATAATTAATTCTAAAAATACATGAAATTGAAAGTGAGTCTTTATTAGGCATTAAAGAACAAATTTGTTCAGAAAGAATTTTAGGTAACATTGGAATATTTAATTGAACTAAATAAACTGTTGTTCCTCTTGAAATTGCTTCTTTATCTAATAAAGAATTTCTTTCTACATATGATGATGGATCTGCAATATGAACACCTACTTCTAATAAACCTTCTTCTTCATTTATTAATTTAACTGATATTGCATCATCTAAATCTTTACTTGTATATGGATCTATTGTAAATACTATATCATTTCTTAAATCTAATCTATTTGAATTTTTAATAAAATCATCATCAATTTTTAATAAATCTATTTTCTTATTTAATTCTTCCATTATGTCTTTTGAAAAATTTTCATTGTAATCTATATTATATTGTCTTAGTAATACATTACTTTCTACATCAATATTCCCACATGTTCCTATTTCATTTTGGATTATCCCTTTTGGACATTTTGAATTTGTATTCCAACCTATTATTTTAACTAGGAAATATTTATTTTTATATATTAAATCTACATTTTTATTTCCTTCATTTCTTTTTCTTTTTTTTATTTGAATTTTTGGGATTAATTCATCAATTGGTACTGCAAATAATTGATTTTGGAAAACTTCAATTTTTGCTATTTGTTCTTTTTCTTTATTTGGACTTTTTAATATTTTAACTATTCTTCCTTCTGGTCTTAAATCATATACTTTATTAATATATTTTAATCTTTCTTCTTTAGATTCAAATTTTTCTTTGTAATTTGTATTTTCATTAAAGTTATTATTTTTATTTACTATTTTATTTGAATTTTCTTCATTTTCAATATCATCTAAAGCTTCATTTGAGCTTATTAAAGGAATTTGAGGTTCTTCATTAACAAAAGATTTTTTTCTTATTTTTTTATTTACTAATGGTTTCCATTCTTCAATTGGTAATAATTCAACAATAACTTCATCTAAATTTAAACATTGATTTAAATTTTTACTACCTCTAATTAAAATATCATTTTCTAATCCTTTAACTGTAATATATCCATGAGTATGACATTTATTCATTCTTATTGTTCCTTTTAAATATTTTCCTGTTTTTAAATTCTCATCTATTACTTCTTGTGATGGTTCATTAAAATTTCTATAATCTTCATTAAAATTATTATTATTCATATTATTCATATTTAAATTATTATTCATAATTGAACTATTGAAATTCATTGTACTTAAATTATTTGTTGGATAATTATAACTAAATTGAGTTGGAATCATTTTTGGAGGTGATAATTTTAATATTGGAGCATATGGTTTATTAAAAGATTCATTTGGATATAAATTTAATATATTTTGAATATTTTGAGAATTATTTATATCAGCTGGTGTTTTAGTTTCTATTTCTTGCTTATTAATATTAGTAATTGTATTTAAATTATTTTGATTTGTTACATTATTCATTTGCATATTATTATTCAAATTATTCATATTATTATAATTATTTAAATTTTTATTATTTATTTCTCTAAATATTTGTTGTTGTAATTGTTTTAATCCTTGAATACTTTGTTGAATATTATTTATATTTGTATTATTTTGACTATTTTGTTGTCTTTGTAATAAAAGTAAATTATTACTTATTTGATTTAAATATATAGAAAAATTATTAAAAAGATTTTGATTATTAGTTATATTATTAGGATTCATTTGATTTCCTTGAACATTATTTTGCATATTCATATTATTCATAATCATATTTGTCATCATATGCATTTGCATATTATTCATATTTGAATTAGAATTATTAGGAGTAGATAAATTCATCATATACATTAAACGATTAACTTGATTTGGAGTTTTATTCATATTCATATTCCACATTTGATTATTTCCTAAAACAGGAGAACTAACTTTATTTCCTAAATTTTGATTATTTTCTTGTTCTCCTTCAAATGAATCTTTCATTTTATAATTTTGTTTTAAAAATTTTAAATTTACATTTAAAAAATGAGAATAATTTGTAAAATCAGAACATTTATCATATGCGTGAATAAATAATAATTGATTTTGAATTTTACCTTTTAAAGGAGAATTTATTTTTGGATGATCTTCCATTTTTTTCTTTTTAATTCCAATATAATTAAAATTTTGATTTCTATTTAAATCAATTGAATTTTTTTTTATTCCTTGGAAATTATTTCTATTATAATAAGATATTGAATTTGTTCTATGTGAATTTTTTAAATTTTGATTTGTAAAATGAGAACCATAATTATTTGAATGATAATTATATGAATTTGTATGTCTACTATCAAAGTAATTAGAATTTTTAATTGGATAATTTTTTCTAGATTTTTCATTATGATTTGAATTATTATTTTGATTTTTATTAGATTGATATGTATTTATATTTTTTTGTATTGTTTCAATTTGTTCCATTTTATAATCTTGAGAATCATTTGAAGGAATTTGATTTGAATTTTCTATTGGTTTCTTTATTTGAGATGTTTCTGGATTATCTTCCATTTTCTTTTATTTGTATATATATATTTTTTTTTAATTGTTTTTCTTTAATAGATGTATTTATATAAATAGTTGAATTATTTAAAAAAATAAATTATTTTTTGAATATTATTAATTTCTATAATTCTTTTATTTTTTTTAAAAAAAAATGAGAACTATCTCATTTGGAAATTCATCTTTTTCAGAAAAGAAATATTTATATAGGAAATTAATATCAGATTCAAGGGGATTTTTACATAATTCAAATATGGGAAGTACAATAAATGGAGATTTTAATTTAAAGGCAATTTCACAATTATCAAAATCATCTTTTTCAAATAGAAAAAATAATCAAAAATCATATAAATTATTATTCAATAAAAATTTAACTTTAAAAGATAGTGAATTTTTATCAAGTATATATTCAGCAAAAAATTATGAAGATACAGAAAAAGATATTTCATTAAAATATAATATAACAACTGATTTATCAATGAATGAAAAAGACAAAATAAAAAGAATCTTCAAAATTAAACCAAATAATAAAAGTATAAGTATTATTTCTCATCAAACAGAATATGGAATAGAATATTCAGATCCATTTAATTCAAAACAAGTTTTAAATTTAAATAACGATATATATAAAACAATAAATAATATAGGAATAGAAACTCAATATGATCAATTTCAAAAAAAAATGATTGAATTATCAAAAAAAAAACATTTATTAAGTTTAATGCCAAAAATAAGAATATCTCGAATTACAAATATAGTAAATAATATTACAACTAAACAAATATCAAAACAATTAAGTGGAAAAACTACAAAAACTACAAAAACAACAAAAACAATTAAAAATCAAATAGAAAAAAAACCAGAACCAATTAATAAATTACCTATTATAAAATATCAAATAAAACCAATTGATAAATTAAAAGAAGATATAGTAATTTTTCCAGGAAATATTTTTACAAATTTTCATCCATCATCAAGAGTACAATTTTCATATTGTATTTCAGAAAAAGGATTAATATATATTTTTGGTGGATTACAAAGTAAATCTTTTTATGATATGTGGGTATGTACAATTAGAAAAAAATCAATATTAAATAATGAAAATGATTATTTTGATGAAAGTGAATATTTAACCTGGAAAAAAATAACAAAAATAAAAGAAGAAGATTGTCCATTACCAAGATATGGTCATTCAATGACATATCATAGAGATTACATATATATTTATGGAGGAAATGTAAATCAAAATTTATTAATTAGAAATAGAGAGCAAAGTATTACAATTTTTGATACAAAAAAAGAATTATATTATTATCCAAGATGTCAGAATTACAAAAATGTACAATGGAGAAGAAATCATATAGGGATTGGAATAGGTAATAATATATTAATACATGGTGGAATAAATGATAATGGAGATTATTTAAATGATTTATGGATATTTGAATGTTTTAAATTTAAATGGAATCACCTTTCATATAAATCATTAATAAAAATACCAAAAATTGCTTTTCATTCTGGAGTTTTAGTAATTAAAAATCAAGATATTTTATATCATAATGATTTAAATATTTATAAATTTCCAGAAGGTTCTATTTCAAAAAGTAAAGGAAATAAAATTAAAATTGAAGGAATTTATATTTATGGTGGAATTGATAAAGAAGGAAATTATTATAAAGATTTATGGTTAATTAGAATTGGAGTTAAACCAGTTGATATTATAAATGTACCTACAAAGGGAAAACAACCTCCTTTAAGAACTTTATGTGGAATGACTTTTTTTTCTCCTTTGAATTTATTAGTTATTTATGGAGGAAAAAATAAATTTGAAATTTTAAATGATATTTGGTTTTTTGATTTAGAAAGTTTAAATTGGATTAAACCTGTTTATAAAAATGATTCTTTTTATCCTATTTGTGGTCATTGTATGTTTTGTTGGGAAGAAAAAATTATTTTTCTTGGAGGAAATGGAGAAAATGGTTTAAATAAATTTGATTTTAATACTATAGAATTTGAGATTTATAATGAAAAACCTGAAAAGGATGTTATTGAAGATTTGTTAAAATGATTTTTTTTATTTATTTTATTAATTTTTTTAAAGGGAATATTATAAAGTTTGTATATAATTAATTATAAGTTAATGATAGTTATTTTTTTATAGTTTATTTAATAAAATAAAAATTTTTAAATTTATCATTATTTATTCCAAAAACAAAAATTACTCTTGTTATTATTCAATTTAATATTTATATGTTTTATTTATAAATATTTTTACAAATCATATATTGTTAAATTTCTGTTTTCTGAATTTGGTATTTCTGTTTTAAATGAATTACTATATTTATGATGGAAAAATTTTTTTTTATTTATAAAAATTTGCCTTTCATTTCTTTTTGTTAAACTTGGTAATTGATTTTTTTTATTTTCATTTGTTTCTGTTTTTAAATAATATTTTTCTAAAATGTTATTATCTTTATTAACTTCTTTATCTTCAAAAATACTAATATGATTTTTTTCTTTTGAAAGTATATTTTTTATTGAATTTTCTCCATAAACTACAAATGTCTTTCCTTTATTATTAATAGTTGGAAAAACATTTTTTTTTATATTATCATCTAATTCTTTTTTTCTTAATGATTTATGAATTTGTCTTCCTCCTTTTAAATAATAACTTTTGTTACCTATTTTTAATGGTGCTTTAATATTTATATTTTTTTTAAACTCATTATACATTTTAAAATTATCATTTTTAAAGGATACTCTTAATTTATTATTTCTAATAATTTTATTATCATTATTATCATTATTTTCTATATTATCTTTAATCTGTTTATTTTCTTTTATTTCTTTATTTTCTTTATTATCTTTATTTTCTTTATTATCTTTATTATCTTTATTTTCTTTATTTTCTTTATTATCTTTATTTTCTTTATTATGAAAATGTAAATTATATTTTTCAATAGTGTTCTTAGGAATAAATCTTTCAATAGCCTCAGTAGCAGTAATTCTTTTTTTTTTATCTTTCTCTAACATAATTTTAATTAAATTACAAAATTTTTCACTATAAGTATTATTTATAGGATTTTCTTCATCATTTACAATTTTATTACATAATTTTTTCATATTTTCATCATTAAAAGGAGGATTTAAATTCGCTAATTCATAAATAGAACATCCAAGTGCCCATATATCAATTTTAAAATCATAATTATCTTTCTTAACAATTTCAGGAGCTAAAAATAAAGGAGTACCAACATTACTTAAATCTAATAAATCTAATTTATTTTCTATAATTTTACTCATACCAAAATCTCCTACTTTAATTATTTTATCTTTTGTCATGAAAATATTTAAAAGTTTAATATCTCTATGAATTATATTTTTTGAATGTAAATATTGTAAAGCTAATAAACATTGATATGTAATATCCCATAAAAATTTTTCTTTTATTGTTAATTTTTTCCTTTTGACTGATTGAAGAAGAGAAAATAAATCCCCATATTCACAAAATTCCATAATTATATATAAATATGAACCATCAATGAAATATGAATAATATTGAACTATATGTTTTGAAATTGAATTTGGATTTTCTTTTTGGAAAAAATTTAATATTATTTGTATTTCCTTATTTTCTTCTATTTCTTCATCATTTTTTAATTTTATTTTTTTCATACAATAAATTTTATCATCAATTAAACTTTTAACTTTATAAACAGTTGAAAAAGCACCTTTTCCTAATTCGGCTAAAATTGTATAATTACTTTTCATGAATTTATTTTTTTTTATATTGCCAAAAATATAAAAAAATAAATAAAATTAGTAGATATCTAATGAAATAAAAAAATAAATTAAAAACTTAAAATATTATTATATTAAAAAATACTTATTTTTTTTTTTTAAGAGGATTTAATCTTTTATTAGGAATAACTCTTGGATAATTATTATTATAAGAAGGTTTTTTTTGATTATATATTGCAGGAATATAATTTCCATATTGTTTTTTATTTTTTTTTACTCCATAATTATTATTCCCATCTAAATTGGGAGCATAAACTTTATAAATTTCAGATAAACCTAATCCTTCAATATATTTATAATAATCTTTATTTTTATTCTTATTACTATTATTCTCATTATTATTTTTATTTTTCCTTTGAGATAATTCAATATCTAAATTAATTAAATCTTTATGAAGAATGTTTTTTTTATTATTAATTTCATTATTATTTTTATTAATTTTATTTGTATTATCATTACTAGTATTATTCTCTTTTAATTTTTCAGCATTCCTTACAGATGGTTGTGATATATTAACTTTAATATTTCCATCACTAGGCATATTATTAATTAAAATATCTTTCTGATCTAAACTCTTATTAAATTCTTTCTTAATATTAGGTAAATTTTTCTTAGGAAAAAAAGCTTTCTTATCTTTATTTTCCTCATTATAATTAGATTCAGGTAAATTATTACTTAATCCTAAAATATTCTTAGGAATTCTTATAGTTTTAAGTAACTCAGCATCATCCATATTATCTAAATCCTCATTTTCCATACCAGCAGTAGCTTGAAAAAAATCAATTCTTTTTTTAACAATAGGATGTTTTAATATTTGACTACAACTAGGTCTATCACTAGCTTTAACTTTCAATAATAATTTAATCAACTCACTTAAATCATTAGAATACTTATCATGAATTTTACTATATTGTCCCTTAATAACTTTATTATATAAACCTTCCATATTTTGTGCTCTAAATGGAGGATGTAAAGTAATCATTTCATAAGTAACACAACCTAAACTCCATATATCACTTTTTGAATCATATGGTTGATCTTTCCAAACTTCAGGACTTGCATAATATGGTGTTCCTGTTTGAGTATAACCTAAACCTTTTTTTGCTACTTTTGATACATTTAAATCACCAATTTTTGCAGTTCCATTACTTTCCAAAAATATATTTGCTGATTTTAAATCTCTATGTAATATTTTTAAATCATGTAATGCTTTTAAACCTCTTGTCATTTGAATAAATATTCTCCAAACATCAATTTCATCTATTAAACAATTCATTTTTTTAAATTGAGTTATTTTTTGATATAAATCACCATTATCTGCATATTCCATAACTAGACAAAGTGATGAATCTGAATCTTCAATAAAAGCTTCTTTATATGATATTACAAAACCACTTTTTATACTTGCTAATATACGAACTTCATTTAAAGCGTTTTGTCTTTCTTTATCTGATAAATTTTGAAGTTTTACCTTTTTTAATGCGTAAATATTCCCATCTGCTTTTCTACGAACTTTGTATACTATACTATATGCTCCGTCACCTAATTTTTTTAATATTTCAAAACCATCCATTTTTATGTTTTTTAATAATGAAATTTTTTTTTTGTTTTTTTTATTTAAATTTTTAAAATATAATATAATATTTTCTTATTTTAATATATTAATTTATATGTTTGGACAAGGGGAAAATTTTCATGGGGAAAATTTATTTTCTCAAAAAGAATATTTTACTAATGGGAATGATTATGATTTGATTAAAAAAAAATTAAATGATAATTTAATTCAACAATCATCTTATGTTAATAGATATTTAAAGAGAGAAAATTATTTTTCAAAGGGAAATAATGATATTTCTAATTTTATGAGAAATAAAGATTTGAATAAAAGAAGATTTGAAGAAAAAGAAAGACCAAAAACTTCAGAAAGAAAAATTAATTTACAAAGTTTAGAAGAACAAATAATTAAACCTAAAAAAAATAATTTTTCATATATCACAACAATAATTCAAGAACAAGAAAAAGAAAAAAATAAAAAGAATAATACTTTAAGTTATAGACCTTATTATGATTATTATTCTTCAATTGATCCTTTTTGGAATAAAAGAAAAATTGAGGCACAAAGTAAAATAGATTATGTGAAAAATAAATTAATTGAAAAAGAAAAAGAAGAGGAAATGGAAAAAGAAAGAAAAGAAAAATTAAATTTTGAAAAGAAAAAAAATAAAAAACAAAAAATGAATAAAAATAAAAAGATAACTAATAATTCTCAAGATATATATCAAAAAAATAATAGTTTTAATGAAAATACAACTTATCTTAATTTATATAAAACTAATAAAAATAGTCAAAATATTTCAAAAGAAAAAAAGTCAAATAAGAATAAAAATTCATTAACTCAAATGAATACTCCTAAATCTAAAATTGAACAAAAATATCAAAATAAAATAGACTTAAAAGAATATAATATAAATAATTCTTTAGATAAGAACAAAAATTATAATATTAAATGTTTAACTTCATTAAATAAAAAAAATAATAAAAAAAAAATTGCAAATACAAGTTTTGAAAAAAATAAAAATAATGAAAAAATTTCTTCTGATAAAAAAAGAAATCTAACAAATTATAATGATTTTGATAATAATATAATTAATACAAGTTTTAAAAATATTAAAACAAATTTAAATAGTAATTCAAAAAATAAAAAATATCTTCCTCCTAAAAATAAAAATATAAATTATAATAATAATATAGAATTAAAAGAAATAAGAAAACAATTATGTGATTATTACGATAATAAAAAAATAAATACTGAACACACTTTAACAGATATTCAAAAACAAAATTTAAATAATAATAAATATACTTTCCAATCTCAATTAACTACACAATCTCAAACAGAACAAAGTGAAATCAATTCAAATAATTCTAATAGAATAAATTGTGTAAGTCAAAGAGAAAATAATAAATTGAATTTTCATAAAGAAATTCAATTTTCTAAATTATATAATAAATTAAAATGTCCTAGTAATGATATAAAAAAATATAAATTTGGTAGTCAGATACCTTTTGATAATCTTCCTAGATATAATTTTAATTTTGATATTTCTGATATGATTAATCAAAATAAAAAAAATTTAAAATATGATAACAACGACGAACAATATGAATATAATTTTGATATTAGAGTAAATAATAAAAATATTACAAAAAATAAAAATAATATCAAATATAATTATAAAAGTAAAAAATAAATATTTAATTTTTTATTGATTATTAAATCAAAAAATTAATATATATTTTTTTCAATTCATATAATTAAATGCAAAAATAAAAAAAATATAAAAAAAAATAGTTTAATTGATTTTGAAAGATTCTATTAATATAAATAAAAAAAATATAAATTTATGAAATATTATTAAATGTGATATCAATTTACAAACTATTAACTTATTCTTCATCTGAAAAA
>Ga0256407_10013133_pt1 | contig 11125 bp, 8 predicted proteins | sample RumenRJG_04DNA_FD_193489 | JGI IMG/M metagenome (GOLD analysis project Ga0256407, IMG submission 193489) | Bovine rumen microbial communities from Lethbridge, Alberta, Canada - RJG_04 | ecosystem: Host-associated > Mammals > Digestive system > Stomach > Rumen | place: Canada: Alberta | collected... | reverse complement strand
CGCCCTGAAGAACACGGGATTGAGCTCGTCGTCCATCCCGACGCCCCATATATACGCGGGAACCCCTGCATCGCAGGCGGCCTCCAGCAGACCCAGCGCGACGTGCGGGTAGTCCGAAAGCCCGGTGGCGCCGCACCATATATACGCATCGTGACGGCGGACTTCCTTCGCGAAGCCGGCGGCGGGGCAGCCCGCGAACCCGAACGGCGGCACGACGGCGACGTCCAGAAGATCCGCCGTCGCCGCGTCAGCGGTCGCGACCGTCAGCTCCACGCCCGGAAGCGTCTCCTTCAGCATCCGTACGACGCAGGCGACGATCGCCTCGTCGCCGATGTTGTCGCAACCCAGCGGTATGCCACCGAGAAGTATCTTCACGGATCCCGCCCGGCGTTTCACGCTTTGCCGCCGAGGAAATGGCGGTATGCAGGATCTTCGGTGACTTCGCGGCGGAGATAGCCTATCTCCGAAAGGACGGAGTCGAACGCCTTGCGATCCTTCTCCGGCACGGAGAAGCCGCACAAGACGCGCCCCTGGTCCGAACCGTGGCTGCGGTAGTGGAAAAGCGTTATGTCCCAGCGCCCCGCGATGTGGTCCAGGAAGTCGCGCAGCGCGCCAGGCCGCTCCGGGAAGCGGAACGCGAAGACGCGCTCCCCGCGTATGTCGCCCGCGCAGCCGCCCACCATGAAGCGGATGTGCTCCTTGGCGACCTTGTCGTCGGACAGGTCGATGGACGGAATCCCCTTTTTGCGCAGGGCGGCGGCGGCCGCGGAAGCCTCGGCGCGGTCGCGCACAGCCATCCCCACGAAGACGTGCGCCCTGTCGGCGGACGATCTGCGGTAGTTGAACTCCGTTATGTTGCGCCCGCCTATCGCGGCGATGAAACTCTTGAACGCGCCGGGCCGCTCGGGGATTTCGCAGTCGAAAACCGCCTCGCGGCCTTCGCCGATCTCCGTCTGCTCCGACACGAAGCGGATGCGGTCGAAATTCATGTTCGCGCCGGAGACTATGCATACGTACGTTTCGCGGCCTCTGCGGCCCTTGCGCGCGGCGTATTTCTTGGCGGCGGCCACGGCGAGAGCGCCGGCCGGCTCGAACACGGCGCGCGTCGCCTCGAAGCCGTCTTTTATCGCGGCGCACGTTTCGTCGGTGGAAACGAGGACTATCCCGTCGAGGAATCTGCGGCAGAAATCGAAAGTGATCCTGCCCGGCTTCTTCACGGCGACACCGTCCGCGAACAGCCCCACGTCCGCCATCTCCACGCGGCGGCCGGCCTCGATCGACCTGCGCATGCAGTCGCTGTCCTCGGGCTCCACCCCGAACACCTTGATTTCCGGGCGCACGGCCTTGACCAGCGCGGCGACGCCTGCGGCGAGCCCGCCGCCGCCCACCTGCACGAACACCGCGTCCACCGGATCCGTGCGCTGGCGCAGGATCTCGAGCGCGAGCGTCCCCTGCCCGGCGATCACGTCGAGGTCGTCGTACGGCGGGATGAAGCAGAGGCCCGATTCGCGCTCGAGACGCGCGGCCTCGACCGCGCAGTCCGAATAGCTGTCGCCGGCCTGCACGATTTCTGCGCCGAGCGCGCGCACCGCGGCCACTTTGATTTCAGGCGTGGTGACGGGCATCACTATGGTCGCCTTGCAGCCGAGCTTCCTGGCGGCGAGGGCCACGCCCTGGGCGTGGTTGCCGGCGCTCGCGGCGAGCACGCCGCGGGCGAGGACTTCGCGCGGCAGGCGCGACATCTTGTTGTACGCGCCGCGCAGCTTGAAAGAATGGACGGGCTGGAGATCCTCGCGTTTCAGCCAGATGTCGCACCCCGTGCGCGCGGACAGGGCTTCCGCCTTTTCAAGCGGCGTCTCCGACGCAACGTCGTATACTTTCGCGTTCAAGACCCTGCGCAGGTGCGCGCCGAGCAGTTCTCCGTTCCTCGAATCTTTTTTCATGGGCGGAAGTATAGCAAATGCGCGCTCGCGGCGGGATTCCCGCCCCGGACGGAGGCGCGCATCTGCGTAATTCACCGTCTCGCTTTTTGATGACGGGAAACAACTGTTTGAAACAACTTTCCCTTGGCGCGCGGGCGCGGGGCCTTGCGGCACCACTCTATCGACCGCCTTCGGCAGCGACCTTATGTCGGCGGATACGCTTCGCAGTTCACGTATCGCGCTCAATGTTGTTTTTTTCAGTTGTTCCTGTTGTTTCCAATCTCAAACCGCATGGGTGAAAAACACAGATGCGCCCCGGACGGAGGCGCGGCGCAAAAAAGGGAACCCGAGCGCGCGCTCTTTTGGTATAATGCGCCTTCCATGGACAGATTCTCGTATCTCGCAAGACGCATGCTGCTGGTGTTTCCCACTTTTCTGGGCATCACGGCGGTGTGCTTCCTGCTTACGCGCTTTCTCCCCGGCGGCCCGGTGGAAATGAAGCTCAACGCCATGCGCGGCATCGGCGGAGCGTCCGCCTCGGCCATGTCCGCCGCAGGCGAAGTGCCGGAAGAGCAGCGCAAGGCCCTCGAAAAGGAATACGGCTTCGACAAGCCGCTCCTGGCGCAGTACTGGACGTGGCTCGTGGACAAGCGCTGCGGAATGCGCGCAAAATCCTACAGCGAACCGTCGAAGACGGCGTGGGGGCAGATAAAATCGCGCATTCCCGTGTCGCTGTGGTTCGGGCTGTGCTCGTTCGTCCTGACGTATCTCGTGTGCATACCTCTCGGAATAGCAAAGGCGCTGCGGCACAGGCAGGCTTTCGACGTGGCGAGTTCGCTGGTGGTGTTCGTCGCGTACGCGATACCGTCCTTCGCTCTGGCGATGATGCTGAAAACCTGCTTCTGCGGAACCGTGGAGGGGATGCCGGATCTTTTCCCGATAGGCGGCATGTCGTCCGACTTCGCGGAAGACCCGGGATTCTGGGAATGGTTCAAGGACCGCGCCTGGCACATGTTCCTGCCGGTGTGCTGCTACGTCGCAGGATCGTTCGCGATGCTCACGCTCATGATGAAAAACTCGCTGCTCGACCAGATCGCCTCCGACTACGTGCGCACCGTGATAGCGAAAGGGGCCACGCGCCGCAGGGCGATATGGCTGCACGCGTTCCGCAACGCGCTCGTCCCGGTCGCCACGGGGTTCGGATCCGTGATAAGCCTGCTTTTCGCGGGATCGATAGTGATCGAAACGATTTTCGAGATACCCGGAATGGGGCGGCTTTCCTACGACGCGCTCGTGGGACGCGACTACGCGGTGTTCCTGGCGCTTCTCGCGCTTACGGCGTCGTTCCAGCTGGCCGGAAACCTGATATCCGATTTTCTTTACATGCTGGTCGACCCGAGAATCGACTTCTCGGGCAAATGAGAGGAATCCGAACGTGTCCTGGCTCTCTCCGCTCGCGGCAAAACGGATGAAGGCGTTCAACCGCAACGCCCGCGCCCGCATCAGCCTGTACGCGCTTCTCGCGATATTCGCGGTGTCGCTCGTTTCGGAGCTCGTGTGCAATTCGGAACCGCTTTTCCTGCGCTGGAACGGCAAAACGCTCTTCCCGTTCCTGCGCTCGCGCGTGACGTACCGCGAGCTCGGCATTCCGGAACGCGGCGACGACCGCGTGGATTTCAAGCGTTTCACGGAATCGGAGGAATGGAAAAGCGATCCTTCGGCGTTCGCGGTCTGGGCGCCGTTCCGCTTTTCGCCGCACGAAGTAGTGCGGGCGGACGATCTCGCGCACGCCGGAACGGTCCGCGCCACGGTGCGCCCCGACGCGCGCGTGGGACGGTGCGACGTATTCCCGTCTCTCGAATTCACGCGCGGCGAGGGCATGGAATGCCGCCCCGGCGGAACCGGCGGATTCGTCCCGGCCGGCGCGACGTCGCTCGAAGCGCTCAACCCGCCGCCCGCGTTCCGCAAGGCGATAAAGGACGCGTTCGCCGGGAAGATCGCCGAAAAAGGCGGACGGCGCGTGAAGGGGAGTTTCGCTGACGGAACATCGTGGACGGCGACCGTGCGCAACGTCCCGCCGGGAATCCCGGCCGCCGGAGTGTCGTTCAGGCAGGACAAGCCGGCAGAAGAGCCTTTCATGCTGGAATTCGAACTTGACGGCTCCGGCGACCCGTCGTGCCGCACCGGGGAACTCTGGGAGAGGCTCGCGCCCGAAACGCGGGCCGCAATCGAAAAGGCCGTCCGCGCGGCGGCGGCCGCCGCCGCGGACAAGACGGCGCCGCCCGGCGGATTTTCCGTGCCGTACGGCGGCTCGCAGGCGGAAGTCGAAGTCCGCTTCTCTTACGCCGTGTTCCCGTTCCGTCCGTGCGAGGGGCATCCGTTCGGCATAGACTCTTCGGGACGCGACGTGTTCGCGCTCGTCCTGTACGGAACGCGCATAGCGCTGTGCTTCGGTCTGACGCTCGCGTTTTCCGGGATGCTCCTTGGCGTGGCGTTCGGCGCGATAGAAGGCTACTTCGGCGGGAAGATCGACATCGCCTGCCAACGCGCGACGGAAATCTGGTCTGCGATCCCGTTCCTCTACGTCATGATATTCATCGGCTCCACGGTGGGGCGCTCGTTCGGCGTGCTGCTCGCCTGCTACGCGCTTTTCAACTGGATACTCGTCTCGTACTACGTGCGCGCGGAGTTTCTGCGGCTCAGGTCGCGCACGTTCGTGGAGGCCGCGCGCTGCCAGGGGCTGCCGCACCGCCGCATCATATTCGGCCACATCCTGCCGAACGCGCTCACCCCTCTCGTCACGCTTTTCCCGTTCCTCCTGATGGGGGCGATCGGTTCGCTTTCCGTGCTGGACTTCCTCGGCTTCGGCCTGCCCGCGTTCACCCCGTCCTGGGGCGACCTGGTTTCGCAGGGGCAGCAGTTCAGGTGGGCGTGGTGGCTCGTGGCCTTCCCCTCCGCGGCGCTTTTCACCGTGATGCTTCTGACCGTTCTCGTGGGGGAGGGCCTGCGCGACGCGTTCGATCCGCGCCAGCGCTCGAAACTGGAATAGCGCGCCATGCTTCTGAAGATAGAAAACCTGCACGTCTCTTTCGACAACGGCGACGGCGGATGGATCCCCGCCGTGGAGGGCGTGTCGCTTGAACTCGACCGCGGACAGATTCTCGGGCTCGTGGGCGAATCCGGCTGCGGCAAGTCCGTCACTTCGATGACGGTTCCGCGCCTCGTGCCGTCGCCGCCGTCGCGCATCGTCAAAGGCCGCGTGCTGCTCGACGGGGAAAACATCCTCGAAATGCCACTGCGCCGCCTGCGCGAAATCCGCGGCGCGAAAATCGGCGTGATCTTCCAGAACCCGATGAACGCGCTCTCGCCGCTCCACCGCATCGGCGCGCAGCTCGAAGAGACAGTCCTCCTGCACAGGGACGTCTCCCGCGCGGCGGCGCGCGGCATGGCGCTCGAATGGCTCGCGAAAGTCGGCATCCCGGATCCGGAAATCCGCTCGCGCGCCTATCCGTTCGAACTGTCGGGAGGAATGCAGCAGCGCGTGATGATCGCGATGGGGCTGATGCTGGAGCCGGATCTGGTGATCGCCGACGAGCCGACCACCGCCCTGGACGTCACCATACAGGCGCAGGTGCTCCGGCTGATGAGAAAACTCCACCGCGCGAACTCCGGCGTCCTGCTTATCACGCACGACATGGGCGTCGTGTCGCAGATGGCCACGCGCATAGCCGTGATGTACGCCGGGCAGGTGGTGGAGACGTGCGACGACGCCGGGGAGTTCTTCGCGAATCCGCTGCACCCCTATTCGCGCGCCCTTCTCCAGGCGATACCGTCGGCCGGGACGCGCGGCAGGCGCCTCGCGGCGATTCCCGGCTCCGTTCCGCCGGCCGGACAGTTCCCGCCCGGATGCAGATTCCGCGAACGGTGCGCCGGCGCGCGCCCCGAATGCGCGCACATGTCTTCCGGGGAGATGCGCCAGGTCTCGAAAGGCCGCGCCGTACGCTGCCCGTTCTGAAACCGCACGGCGGCGGCCGTCCGCCGGCGAAACGACATACAGGCGAAAAAATGAAAATACTGATAACAGGATACGCCGGATTCATAGGATTCCACGCCGCGAAGGAGTTTCTGCGCCGCGGATGGGACGTGGCAGGCATCGACAATTTCTGCGACTACTACGACGTCAAACTCAAGCGCGACCGCTCGGAGCTTCTTTCGCGGTTCGCGGCGGAAGCGCGCGGCAGCCTCTCGCTGTCGGACGCCGACATCTGCGACCTCGACGCCCTCCGCGGGATTTTCGGCCGCGAAAAACCCGATGTCGTGCTGAACCTCGCCGCGCAGCCCGGAGTGCGCTATTCCATCACGCACCCGTTCGTCTACCAGAAGACGAATCTCGAAGGCTTCCTGAACATCCTCGAATGCTGCAGACACGCCCAAAACGTGCCGAAGCTCGTGTTCGCCTCTTCGTCCTCCGTGTACGGCGGCAACAAAAAAATGCCGTTCGAGGAGTCCGACAAGGTGGATACGCCGGTAAGCCTCTACGCCGCGACGAAAAAGGCGAACGAACTGATGGCCCACACATATTCGCACCTCTACGGGATGCAGACGATAGGCCTGCGGTTCTTCACGGTGTACGGGCCGTGGTACAGGCCCGACATGGCGCTGTCGCTTTTCGCGGACGCGATGCTGCACGGACGCCCGCTCAAGGTTTTCAACAACGGCGACATGCTGCGCGACTTCACTTTCGTGGACGACATAGTGGACGGCATCGCCCGCGTCGTCGAATCCCGCTCTCTTCCGCTCTACGACATATTCAACATCGGCAACCACAAATCCGAAAAACTGCTCGACGTGATCGAGACCCTCGCCGGCGCGCTCGGCGTGAAGCCGGAACTTGAAATGCTTCCGCAGCCGGGCGACGTCTACGCCACATACGCCAGCATAGACAAGCTCCGCGCCGCCACAGGCTACGAACCGAAGACGTCCATCCGCGAAGGCATACCCGTGTTCGCCCGGTGGTACCGCGAATACCGCGGATCCGGCGCGCCGTCCGCAAATTGAGGAATCCGCGGCCATGAACATTTTCTTCGATCTCGACGGAACAGTAGCGGATTCGCGGGCCGACCTCGCGAAGGCGGTGAACATGACGCGCGCGCACTGCGGCCTGGCTCCGGTGCCGGTGGAACGCGTGATGGAATGCGTGGGCGACGGCGTGCGCAGCCTCCTCGAACGCGCAATCCCCGAACGCGCGGCGGACGCGGAATCCCTGATTCCGGTCCAGGCGGCGAACTACGCGACATGCTGGCTCGACGAAACCTCGCTCTACCCGGGAGTGCGCGAAACTCTCGAAGAGCTCAAGCGCAGGGGCTGGAACATCGCGCTTGTTTCGAACAAACCCGAAAAGGCGTGCCGCGAAATTCTCGAAGGCCTCGGAGTGCTGCGCTTCTTCGGCGCCGTCGTCGGGGGAGGCACGGTGCCGGAGCTGAAACCGTCCCCGGAGCCGCTGCGCGCCGCGGCTTCCATGATGCGTTCGCCTTTGAAAAGCAAGGACTGGATGGTCGGCGACAACTGGACCGATCTCGCGGCGGCGGAAGCGGCCGGCGTACGCTCCGCGTTCTGCCGCTGGGGTTTCGGAAAACTGCGCGACGGCAGATACAACATCGCGATTTCGGACATGCGCGAAATACTGCGCTACTGCCCTGACAGGGAGGAGTACTGAATGCAAATGGAGACGATCCCCGTCGGCCTCTACGAGGCCAACTGCATCATAGCCTGGGAAGATCCGCGCGCGGCCTGGATAATCGACCCCGGCGGCGAAGAACGCGCGATACTCGCCGCGCTCGCCGCGCACGGCCTCTCGCCGTCGCTCGTGGCGCTCACCCACGCGCATTTCGACCACATAGGCGCAATACCCGGCATCCTGCGCGCGTTTCCGTCGCTCCCAGTCCACATCGCCCCTGGCGAGACGGCCGTGATCTCCGACCCGCGCAACTGCCGCGAACCCGACTACCCGCGCATAGCGCCCGTCGAAACGCTCGCGCCCGACCTTGCCGACGGCTCGACGCTCTCCTCCGGCGGCCTGGCGGCGGAAATCCTGCACACCCCCGGCCATACGCCGGGCTCGACATGCTTCCTCTTCCACGCCGCCGGAACAATCGCAACCGGCGACACGCTTTTCGCCGGATCCTGCGGACGCACCGATTTTCCCGGCGGCAGCGCGCAGGACATGCGCACGTCTCTCGCACGCCTTGCGACGCTCCCGCCCGAGCTGCGCGTGATTCCCGGGCACGGACCGGACACGACCATCGCAAGGGAAATCGCGACCAACCCGTACATGTCCGGACTTTGAAATGACAGGCATACCCGGGGATTCCCCCTCGTACATCTTCGGACCGGTCGAATCCCGCCGCTACGGGAAATCGCTCGGCGTGGATCCCGTAAGGATGAAAACCTGCACTTTTTCGTGCAGGTTCTGCCAACTGGGGGAGACCCCTCCGCAGGGCCACACGGCGAAGCGGACGTCCAACCCGCCGATCGAAGACATCCTCGCGGCTCTGCGCGCGAAACTCGCTTCGTGCCCGCCGCCCGATTTCATAACAGCCGGCGGAAGCGGCGAGCCGACCCTGCATCTCGCATTCGGCGACATCTTCCGCTTTGTCCGCTCGGAAACGGACTGCTCTTCGCTTCTGCTTTCGAACGGATCGCTGTTCGACCTCCCGGAAGTCAGACGCGACGCCGCGCTCGCCGATGTCGTGAAGGTGTCGCTCGGCGCATGGAACGAAGAATCGTTCCGCAGCCTCGTGCGGCCCGCACCCGGCGTGGCGCCATTCGAAAAAATCCTCGAAGGCTACCGCGAATTCCGCCAGACGTTCCCCGGCCGCCTCGACTGCGAAGTGTTTCTCGTCCACGGGTTCAACGACACTGAAGAGGCGTGCGCGCGCATCGCGGAGAAGATTGAACGATTCTCGCCAGACACCGTTTCGCTGAACACCGCGGTCAGGCCCGGAGCCGATCCGTCTGTCGCGGCCGTCCCGCAGGAACGGATCGAGGTTCTCCGCGCGGTTTTCGGGGAGCGCGCCACTCCGGCGGGCGCAGAGCGCGCGCCGGAGAAGATCGAAGCGACTCCCGAAGCCTTCGCATCGCTCGTCTCGCGCCATCCGGTATCGATCGCCGCACTTGCGAAAGCGGCGGGCGTCGGAGAGAACGAGGCTCTTTCAATCGCGGCCGCCGCCGGGCTTGCGACAATCAAGACGCAGTCCGGGCTCTACGCGGCGACGCGCCCGTTCAGCCGGTAGCGGCTGCGGCGCGGCAGACAATCCGCCCTGCCGCATCGCCCTCCCGTCTCTCGTCTAACGCCAAGAACCGTCAAGTCTCTCGTCTATTGCTCCGGCAATTAAAGGGTTTGATTTGCAACAGGGAGGGACGGGCTCTGTCCCGTCCGTCATATGTGGCCGCGACGGAGCGCGGCCCTCCCAATGGATCAACCCCATTTGTTGCCGTTTCTATAATGTCTCATGTCGTAAGCAGCCTAAAATTCAAGTAATCCAGGATTCTGGACGCGGCGGCAGCAACAAGCGTACGACAACAAAGCAACCCAAACAACCCAAACACCCAAACACTCAAACCCTTTTCGCTCGATTCCGGGCCGGCTACTCGCTTGGCGCGAGCCCGACCCTTATTCGAAAAAACTTATGCCGTCGCCGATTTCAGGTTCGAACACCGCCGAGCCGGAGGAAACCGTTGCGCTTGAAACAGCCGGAGACCAGTCGATTCCGTTAGCGCTCTTGTCAAGATAAGCAGTTACCGCAACGCCCGAAAGACCCTCGGGGACGTTCAGATTCCTCGCCGCGATGCCGACCTTCCCGGCGGGCGGCTGATTGGCTGCCGCCTCGCATAAAACAACGCTCTCGGCTTCGTTCGGCTCAAGCCCCAGACAATAGCTCTGCCACACCGGAATGCCGTTTTCACCCGGCTTGGCAAGCGCGTCAGCAACGCTTTGAATGCTGTCGCGCGTTGTCGCAGCACCATTGTCGACGATCCACTGCATAGGCACGGGCAAATCGCTGTCGACAACCTTTATGTAGAAATACTCCGGCGCGGTGTAGACGAGTTCGCCGCCGACTACAGACAGACTGCCTTGCACCCCGTCGGCGAGTTTGAACGAGGTGGTATCCGTCGAGAGCGCCGTCAAACCCGCGCCTTGCGTGAGCGTGTAGGAGCGGCCGACCAAAGGATCGGAATCTTCGGTGAGAGAAATCGTTATGTTTTTCTGGAATTCTGGCGTCTTCCCGAAAACGAGTTTCGCATTGGCCGTCCCGCCCACGTGGAAGCATGCGCCGGAATCAGTCCAGAACGAAGCCTTGCCGCTTATCGTGGCGGTTCCCGCTTCGGGAAGGATTACGCGGCGGCTGCCGCCGAGAGTCAGAGTACCGCCCACGGACGCGCCGCTTTTGAGCTCGAGCGTGGACGAATTGTTCAATTTCACGTAGCCGGATCCCGGCTTGCAGCCGCTGTTCACTACGACACGCACGGAGTTCGACGCCCAAAGCCCGCCGGAGAAGTCGTTGCTAGTGTTTGCGAATACCACCGTGCCGGAGCCCTTCACGCCCATCACGCCGTCTCCGGAGATGCGTCCGTTCAGCGTGACGGTATGTTTCGTTGCTTTGTCGAGCGTTTCGTCGCCTGTCTTGTAATGCGAAGTGTCGATTACGAGAAGTGTATTCGGGTAGCTGGCGTTATTATTGCTTTTATTCAGGAAAAGCGCGGTTTTCGCCGCGCCGTTGGGATGCGCGGCGAGCGCCCAGTCTTCGTAGGAGTAGAGCGTCGCGCCTGGACGTCCGTTCTGCGCGCCACCGAGCTGGATCCTGTAGTTGGATTCGTCCGTTATGCCCGTTCCGAACGAAAGGCCGCCCGAGCCGATCGCCCAGATTCCCTCGCCCGTCGATTCCGAAGCGACAATGTAATCATACAACTGTCCGCAGTTGAGGAAGAACCTGGCCTGGTTGTACTCGCCTCCAGTGTTCTTTGTCGTTGCGCACGTGAGTTTCTTCGCTTCTATCGTGCCGCCGTAGTATCCGTTGCCGGAACCGCCGTATGAATGGAATAAGATCGTATCGCCCGTGGACTTTATCTCGCCTGCCTTCAGAACGCCGTGCTGGCTGTCGAAGACGAACGAGCACCAACCCTTGCTGCTGCCATAGCCCCAG
>Ga0256407_10013132_pt1 | contig 11125 bp, 11 predicted proteins | sample RumenRJG_04DNA_FD_193489 | JGI IMG/M metagenome (GOLD analysis project Ga0256407, IMG submission 193489) | Bovine rumen microbial communities from Lethbridge, Alberta, Canada - RJG_04 | ecosystem: Host-associated > Mammals > Digestive system > Stomach > Rumen | place: Canada: Alberta... | reverse complement strand
TAGATACAAACCCGTTAACAACATCCTTCATTCCGGATGAATCTTCAGAAATCGTTATATTGCTTGTTTTATAATTACCCTGATCATCCTTTTCAGACACTCTCTTTGCAGTAAAATCCAAACCGGAAATCTGATCAGAGAACTTGTTTGTTGAAGATGATACCTCAATTCCGTCCACCTGCATTTTAGCATTCTGGGCATTCTGCACTTCATTATCAGCCCCGTTTCCAGTCATGCCGAGAATTCCGACATCTCCGGATATGCGCAAATCATTGCCGTCACCGGTCTTGGAACTCTGCAACATTATATTAATATTTCCGTCAGATCCAACAATGTAATTCATACTCACAGAATCATTACCCTGAGCACTGTTTACCTTCTTAATAATTGTTGACAAGGAATCATTTTCAGATACATCAATGGAGAAAGACTGGGCATTATCACCAGAGCCAACCGTAAAGGAAATCTGACCAGAATTTCTGCTGCGATATACCGTATTACCGTCAGCATCCTGCTCAGAGAAAAAATTATCCGAAGAAGCAAGACCCTTTAATTTTGTTCCCTGTGCCAACTGAGTAACTGCTATGTCATGTGAACAATTTGATACATCCTTATCCATCTCATATGAAAAATCAGGATGATCTTTATCAAGTGTAGTTTCTACAGTTCTCTTATTTACTGCTGTTCCATCAGTAATTGTCTTTAAATAATCTTTAAATGAAGTCATTGAGGATTTCAAATTTGATAATCCAGTAACCTCTAATTCTTTTAAAGCTTCTTTGTTGGAAATAGGAGTAACTTTGGAAGATTTTTTCAATGAAACCATTGAAGATACAAGACTTTCAAGGTCCATTCCTGATCCTACGCCCAAGGATGTAATACTTGACATAACAAACTCCTTCTATAATTTATCATAGAGTTGACACTCTATACCCTTATCTAAATTATCGGTTTTATCTTGTACGACTTTAATAAAAAAAATCCCAAAATATAATTTATTTTCAACAAATAAATCCTTTCTTTCATTCTAGCACAACATTAAATAATTATTCAGCACTGCTGATTTTTCAAGTTCAGATTTGTTAATTGCAACATATTATTGAAGGTTTAATGGAGATAATTTAGCCAAAGAGCTCAAAGAAATCTTTCAGAAAAAAACGATGTTGCCTATCTCAACGGAACTGCATGCACCGCTTTACACAGGTTAACCCATGCTCAGTAAATTATAAATGCACTGCATCGGATAAACAGGAGTAATCCGCATATGATTTCCCCCGCCTATACTTTCACCCTTTACTTTCCTTTGGATAATTCTACCGCCGGCAGAATTCCGGAAGTTCTGAAGGCAGGATACAGAGTTGAAATAAAACAGATAAACAGTGCACCCGCGCCGACAATCACAAAATCAATCAGATGAACCTCACTGGGAATAAAATCAATGAAATACAGATCCTTGTCAAGGATTGTTCTGCCCATTATTTTTTCAATCAGTGCAAATACGGCATTAAGATTCCATGAAAGAATGAATCCTGCAGCAAGTCCGATGGCGACTCCTATGGAACCGTTGATAAAACCAATGGTGACAAATATATGACGGATAAGTTTATTTCTGGCACCCATGGAAACAAGAATGGCAATTGAGCTTTTCTTGTCGTTTAAAATCATCATGAGACTGGAAACAATATTAAAGCAGGCCACACAGATTACAATGAACAGGGAAATGTAAATCACCAGACGAACCAGCTGAATATCCGAATAAAGATGTCCCTGAGTCTGCATCCAGCTGCCGACATAAACCATCTGGCGGAGTTCCTTGGCCTTTTTTACGATAATCTGATTGGATGCAAGAAAGTTATCGGTTTTAAAACTGATGCCGTCAACCTGATCGTCAGACAGATTAAAAATTTTCTGTGCATCCGCCATATGGATGTAGCTTACCATGCCGTCAAGCTGACCGGACATGTGAAAAAATCCGCTTACCTTGAATGTAAAAACCTTCGGTGCACTTAACTTCTGCGCACTGGCATTCACTGATACCATAAAATGAAGTTCGTCACCCTTTTTAATCTGATATTTCTCGGCAATGGAGGAGCCAATAATAATATTGCCGGATCCTGGAACAAGGGTATCCAGTGCATTATCGGCAACAAATTTTCCGACGCTGACTACCTTTGTCTCCATTTCAGGAACAATCCCCTTAATCAGCATGGCTTTAAATTCATTTTTGCGATCCAGCAGAGCATTTACGTTTACATAGGGGGCATAAGCCAGAATATGAGGATCTTCCGTCATCCTTTCACCGTAGGAACGATAATCATTCATGCGGCCGTATGCAGTATGCACGTCTCCGTGCGGGATCACCGAAAGAACGCGCTCCTCGAGTTCACGTTCAAATCCGTTCATGGCTGACAGGCCAACTGTCAAAGCGATAACCCCGATAGCGATACCTATAATGGACGAGAGGGTAATAAAGGAAACAAAACCGGATTTTTTTTTGGATTTTCCAAAACGCGAGCCGATAAAAAAAGGCAGTGAAAAGGCAAATCTACTCATTGTTTACCACACCGTTCCTGATTTCAATTTTGCGATCAAACCGTTCCGCCAGTTCCCGATCGTGGGTCACAACAACAAATACGGTAGTTATTTTTTTATGAATTTCCTGCATTAAAGCAAAAATTTCCTGGGCGGTTTTAAAATCCAGATTTCCGGTCGGCTCATCGGCAAGTACCACGTCAGGATTATTAACCAGTGCTCTGGCAATCGCCACGCGCTGTCTTTCACCTCCGGAAAGTTCGGAAGGTTTATGTTCCACTCTGCTCTCAAGTCCCACCAGCTTCAGCATTTCTGCAGCCCGTTCATATGCCTCTCTGTGCTTTACCTTGTTTATCAGTAAAGGCATTGCAACATTTTCAAGTGCGGTAAATTCAGTTAACAGATGATGAAACTGATATATAAAACCGAGACATTTATTTCTGAAATCAGCCTGTCGGTTGGATGACCATCTGCTTATTTCCTCATTTTTAAAAAGGATTTCTCCCGATGTCGGACGATCCAAGGTTCCCAGCATATGGAGCAATGTGCTTTTTCCGGAACCGGATGCACCCACAATCGCCACCATTTCGCCTTCAAAAATCTGCAGATCCACACCCTTCAGAACATCAGTAACAATCTTCCCTTCCTGATAGGATTTTTTCAGGTTTCTAACTTCCAAAATTACATTATTCATAGCGAAGAGCCTCAGCAGGTAAAATTTGTGCCGCCTTGTAGGCAGGATATATTGTTGCAATTGTAGTAAGCATAACGGAACAAAGAATGACCGCAGCAATCTGCAGCGGTTCGATCAGCACAGGCAGTTTCTGACCAAGCAGAAACATATGGGCCACACCGAGAAACTGCAGTATTTCATTCAGATACAGTGCGCAGATCAACCCGATAAGCGTTCCGAATACGGTACCGATAAGACCGCACCACAATCCTTCTGTCATAAACACGTACATGACCGTTCTGGATTTCAGTCCCATTGTTCTCAGAATTGCGATTTCCTTGGTTTTATCTATTACCATCATAATAAGAGATGACAGGATATTGAAAATTGCCACAAACACAATCAGAAACAGCATCAGGGTCATCATTTTCTTTTCCATTGCAATGGCCTGAAACAACGGTCCCTTTTCCTTCCGCCAGTCTGTGACCTTATGTGCAGTATAGTCACCGACGAAGCGTTCAATCATAAACGGATCCTCCAGCCATACTCTGTATCCGGTAAATTTATCGCCAAGACGCATGATTTTTCTGGAAGCATCAAGATTTATCAGACCGACGGTGCCATCCACCTCGGCACCTGAATAAAACGAACCTACATAAGTAAACAGACGCTGGGCAGGAATTTTTCCTGTCAGGGTATACCGGGCTCCAAGCGGGAACATGATTCTTACCTGTTCACCAGGAACCAGATCAAGTTCCTGTGCAATCCGTGAACCAAGAATAATCCCATAGGGAGTCATAGCCAGACCGTCAAGCTGTCCGTTTTCAAGTGAGGATGCCAGCAGATCTCCTTTTGGATAATCAGCGGCATCAATCGCAATAAGATTTACTGCGCTCAGTTTTTTCTGACTTTGAATAATGGCATTAAGATCGATTACCGGCGATACCGATTTTACGTAAGGTATCTGCTTAATTTCTCTTACAATTGAATCGTCAGGTGTTATAAAACCCGTATCCGATGTTACTATCGCATGCGGTATTACCGATAATACCCTTCCCTTCATATTGTCTTCAAGACCGTTCATAACCGAAGCCACCACAATTAAAGCGGCAACTCCGAGACAAACCCCGATCATCGACATTATTGATACAAACGAAGCAAATTTATTATTGCCGTAAGCACCGGAATACCTCAATCCGATATAAAGAGCAAGAGGATTTTTTATGTGCGAACTCAAAATGCAAACCTTTATATTCTGTTTTTATCTGCTATAAAAATTACTATATTTCAAATCCCGGTGCATCAGCCGCCATAAAAATAAAAATTTTCCCTAACTAATGAGCCTTGCATTGCTCGTTCATTTTATTTTTATGACAGCTCCGGAATTTACATGGCTATTGTAACTGATCCGCAGTAAGTATTGAATAGTCAGAAAAGCAGGATCATACAATCCGTACCAGAAACCGTCACTTTGCAAAATCCGTTTCAGTCATGCTTCAGTTCATCAGGAATATCGAATTCTTTCGGCAGCGGACGAGGAGGACCAGCTCTTCTTGCTTTATACATTTTCAACTGAAACACGAAAGCCAGCACCTGGGCAACGGCAGCGAACAAGCCTTCCGGTATCTGTTTGCCGACACCTGTACTGTAATAGATGGCACGGGCCAAAGGCGGGGCTTCTATAATTGTTATTTTATGCTCTCTGGCTATTTCCTTTATTTTCATGGCGATATTGTCAATTCCGCTAGCAACCACCTCGGGAGCGGCATGAGGCTTTGTCTGATCATATTTAAGCGCCACTGCATAATGAGTCGGGTTGGTTACCACTACATCCGCCTTGGGAACCTCCTCCATCATACGGCGGTTTGCCATCTGATACTGCAGCTGTCTGATCCTTGACTTAACCTCCGGCTTTCCTTCTGTTTCCTTGTATTCATCCTTGATTTCCTGCTTGGTCATTTTCAGTTCTTCAATATGACGCCATTTCTGAAACCATGAATCCATGGCGGCAATCGGAATCAGAGAGCAGACTATTCCTATTGCTATTTTTATAATGATATAAAGAGCATGAACAATGGCATCGGTAAACTGATAATTTGTCAGCTTCACAATATTCTGAAACTGGGAACGAATAAGAATATAGGCACAGGTTCCGATAAACAGAACCTTTAAAATTGATTTAATCAGTTCAACCCAGCTCTGCATGCCGAACATTCGCTTTATTCCCGAAAGCGGGCTCAGCCTGTTGAACTTCGGCGCCATGGCCTGCAGACTTACATTAAAACCACCTATGAAGAGATTGCCGATCAGAGCGAAAAAGATAACAAATATTCCATATAAGGCTACAGGAACAAGTACTATCAGCATGGCATTCAGCAGGGAATTAACCATAAACTGAGAATCAAAGATATCAGCCCTTTTCAGAGTAAAACAAAGATGAAACACTTTATTGAACGCATCGCGGAAAAATGAATTGAAAACCCATAAACCGATAACGCCGGACATAAGAACAGCAAAGGTACCCACTTCCTTCGAGCGGGGAACCTGACCCTTTTTTCTCGCATCCTCAAGACGTTTCCCGGTCGGTTGTTCCGTTTTCTCCTGTCCGTCGTTCTCTGCCATTACCTTACACTACCCACGCATTGATAATTCATAACCGTACACATCAGTTCCGTGACATGATCAAACAATCTTTCAAAATATCCCATAAATCCGCCCAGAGTCATCCACAGAACTCCGATACCAAGTATAAGTGATACTGCAAAACCCATGCTGAAAATATTCAGTTGAGGAGCTGCTCTGGTCATAACACCGAGAGAGAAGTTGATAATCAGCATGGTACATATGGAAGCAATGGCAAAATTTACCGAAATCTGAAACATTACCGATAAAAACAGAGACAGAGTTTCCCACGTGGAAGGCGAAATAAAGTTCAGACCTACCGGTATGGTGGTAAAACTTTTATGAACCAGATCTATAAAAACCAGATGTCCGTCAATACCGAAAAACACCAGAGCGCACAGCATACTGAAAAACTGACCTACTACAGGTGTCGATGCACCGTTTACCGGGTCCATTATGGATGCGAAACCAAGACCTGTCTGCATTGCTACAACCTGACCCGCAAGAATAAAGCACTGTGATATGAATTCCGTCAAAAAACCGAGAGTGGTACCGATAATTATCTGATTAACGGATACAATAAACCCCTCCAGACTGAAAAGCTGAATATCGCTGCTTACCGGAGGTATCAGAGGAATAACAGCCCAGGTTATGACTATGGAAAATATCAGTCTGATCCTTACAGGCAGCATACGGGAACCGATGATAAACATCGCGCCAATCATTGAAGATATTCGCAGAAACGGCCATATATATGAAACCATATACTGCATAATGGCAGATTCCAGTATTTCCACTAATTGACAACCTCTGGGATCATGGTAATAATCATGGTAAAGAAATCCATTAACTGCTGCAGTCCCCAGTTAACTCCCAGTGCGATAGCGGCAATGGTAATCAGCAGTCTCGGAAGGAAACTCAGAGTCTGTTCATTGATTGACGTTGTCGCCTGGAATACGGCAACGCACAGACCTACGATAAGACTTGGAATAATTGCAGCCGAAACAAGCAAAGCCACCGTGGCGAATGTATTCTGCAGGACATCAACAAATCCGGAAGGATCCATATACTAACCTCCGCCGATTCCGAAACTTGTAATCAGGGTACCGACGATCATGGTCCAGCCGTCAACCATTACAAACAGCATAAGTTTAAAGGGAAGAGCAACCATTACAGGGGACAGCATCATCATACCCATGGCCATAAGAATACTTGCCACCACCAGATCGATAACAAGGAACGGCAGGTAAATCATAAAGCCGATCTGAAACGCGGTTTTCAATTCGCTGATCATAAAGGCCGGGATCACCACCTTCATCGGAGCATCCTCGGGCTTATCAACTGAAACATCTGCATATTCAAGAAAGTTGTTCAAATCCTTGACACGGGTCTGAGCCAGCATGAACCGTTTCAGCGGTTCCTGGGCTCTGTCGAAAGCCTGCTGAGCTGTAATCTGATCATTTGAATACGGCTCCAGAGCCTGATCATAAATCTGATTAAAAACCGGATTCATTATGAAGAAGGTCATAAAAAGACTTAAACCAATCAGAATCTGATTTGACGGAGCTGCCTGCAGACCTATGGCCTGTCTGAGAATCGAAAGCACAATAATGATTCTGGTAAAAGAGGTCATCATGATGATCAGTGACGGAAGAACCGTCAGTGCAGTCATGAACACAAGGATCTGCATCGTCAGTGTATACTGCTGTTCACCGGATTCATTGGTAGTCAGAGTTACGGCAGGCAAAGACAGATCGGCAGCATATGCTGTTCCGAACAAACCGGAAATCACTGCAAAGGAAAACAGCAGATACTTAATTGTTTTCATTGTTCTCTCCTTTGGAGTTTTCAGCATCGGACTTCTTCTCCGTTTTCGGAGCCGCATCTCCTGTTCCGTTCCTTCCCCTGACCATAAATGCAAACAACTTCTCGGCAAAATTACCTTTTTCCGCAGTTTCACCACTGCCGGAACTCTGCTGCCCGGAATTCAGTTCAGAAGCGTCAATTTCTCCGAGCTGTGTGATTTTCTGCGGTGTAATTCCTATCAGATAATATCTGCTTCCTGCTTTGACAATGGCCAGTTTTTCATGTGATCCGACGCCGATCATCGCCTCGATTTTAAGAAGATTGCCTTTCAGACCTGGAACAAATCTGGCTTTTTTTAATAAATAAGCCAGAAAAAACATAAGAAAAATAACACCGACACAACTCAGCAGCCACTGCAGGATGCTGACGCCTGCACCGGGAACTCCGATCCCGACGCTCTTTGAGGTTGTTTCCTCCAGAGCATATGCACCGCCTGAGAAAATCAGAAAGAAGATGGTTATGAGTAATCGCTTCATGAATTATTTCAGTTTCTTGATACGTTCTGTCTGACTGATAACATCGGTAAGACGGATACCGAACTTATCATTAACCACCACAACTTCGCCATGCGCAATCAGTGTACCGTTAACCATCACATCCAGAGGTTCACCGGCAACACGTTCAAGTTCAACTACGGAACCCTGATTGAGCTGCAGCAGGTTTCTGATGCTGATCTGGGAACGGCCAACTTCCATGGAAATCACCACCGGAATATCAAGTATGGAATCCAGTCGTCTTTTCTCTTCCTTGGAAATAGGAGCCGGTTCGCCGAAATTCTCCAGCGGAACGGTTTCTACATCGGCACCGGAGGCATCCAGCAAATGACTCCGATCATCATGATCGTCAGATTCAGCGGGAGGTTCCTCGGCCGCTTTCTTTTCCGCCTCGGCCTGTTCACTTAACGCAGCACCCCATGCTGCCATGATGTCATCTTCTTCACTCATCAGCTGTTTTCCTCTTCATATTCATCGTACTCCAACTCGTCAAGGTTGTTGTTACGTGATGTAATTAATGTCAATTCATTCTTCATGGATTCAGGCCGCTTCAGTTTTTCCGTAATCTTCAGTGCAACCTTTTCCTTTACTCTGCCAAGTTTCGCATGGAAGGTAGGCAGATCCTCCACCATAACCAGAAGCGATTCAGGCATTTCAACCGGAATAATATCTCCTGCCTTCATAGATTTTAACTGGCGCAGTGTAATTGTAGTTTCAAGCAGTTTTGCGCTGAGTCCGACCTTGACTCCCATAATTTCATCCCTCAGAGCCTTCGACCAGCGCATATCGGTATCACCCTTGTCGCTCTGCACACCGGCATCAAGAAGTTCTCTGATAGGCTCAAGCATTGAATACGGCATTGCAACATGGAAATCTCCTCCGCCGCCGTCCAGTTCAATGTGAAACGAATTGATAACAATAACTTCGGTAGGACTTACAATATTCGCCATCGCCGGGTTAACTTCGGAATCCAGGTATTCGAATTCAACCGTCATTACAGGATTCCATGCTTCAGTATAATCTTCAAAAATAATTCTCAGCAGCATCTGAATGATACGCCGTTCCGTAGGAGTGAATTCACGTCCTTCAATCTTTGTATGCCGTTTGCCTTCGCCGCCGAAGAAATTTTCCACCAGAATAAATACCAGCTGAGCTTCAAGTGTAATCAGCGCGGTTCCCTTTAAAGGCTTGAAACGCACCATATTCAAACTTGTAGGAACAAAAAGAGAGTGAACATATTCACTGAATTTGATCATTTTCACACCGTTAAGCGATACTTCCGCCGTCCGGCGCATCATATTGAACAGGCTTATACGCAAATGTCTGGCAAAACGTTCATTAACCAGTTCCAAAGTCGGCATACGACCGCGCACAATACGGTCCTGCGAGGAAAAATCAAAGGTGGTATACCCCTGGTTACTGTCGGGCTGTTCCTCCTTGGGTAACTCATCCTCTTCACTGCCGTGCAGCAGGGCGTCAATTTCGTCTTGGGTTAAAATATCGCTCATTTTGATCTCAATTTAATTACTGGATAATAAAACCGTCGTACAGAACTTTCTCGACTACAGGTTTGTTTTCCAGCTGTTTCAGCTTTGACTGCACACTTTTAAGTGCGGTTTCTTTAATTTTTTCCTTGCCTTCGGGAGTCTGAACCTCGGCGAAATCCAAATCATACAATGAACTGGAAATAGCACTCAAAATTGCCGGCAAATGATGCTCTGCCAGTTTTTTGTTTTCCTCCCCGCGAACCATCAGTGACAGTCTCAACTGCATAATATGTCCCTTAGGCTTTGAAACAACTTTCAAAACAATCGGAGAAGGAATGCTGACATAGAAAATTTTATTTGATTCAGCCAGCAGCTGCTGCGTCTGTTCACTTTCCTGAGGCTCGCTCGACCCCATCATCATAAATACCACAACACCGACAACGACCAGCAGAACAACAGCACCTATTATAATAAACAGTTTCTTCTTTCCGCCGCCATTATCCAGTTTCAACTCAGCATCATCAGCCATCTTTCACATTCCTCAGGCGAAGTAATCCACAGTCCGTTCAGAAACATTGATATCCATATTCAGTTCAACGGATTCCTCACGTCCATTTTCTGCTATTCTACCAAATGTTTTTTCTTTTGTATGAGATGTTTCACCATTTTGTGAATTTTGTGCCCAAGATTCCTGCTGTTCAACCGAACTGTCTCCCAGTGAAAAACCCTGCCGCTCCATAAATTCTCTCAGTTTATTCATGGATTCATACACCAGATCCTTTGTTTCACTCTGCTGCACTATCATATTGACTCTTGCAACTCCGTCTTCCGATAACTGCAGCGAGATCTTCATTTTGCCCAGTCCGGCAGGATCAAGATTCAGTTCCGCTTCCTTGAGATTTTTAGCAAGCATTATATTAATCTTCTCAGCTATCTGCTTGGCATTTTCCTCATATTGTTTTGACAAATGAACAGTCTTCTGCAGTTCTGCCAGTTCCGGGAGTTTGAACTCGTTCGAAACACTCTTGTCGGAAACGGCATGAGAAACATGATTCATTTCAGAAGTTCTGCCGATCTCGATGTCCATAGCCTCGGCAAACTTCATCTGACTTCCGGATGCGCTCTGATTTGCCGTATTAATGTCAATTGCCGATCCCGGAATACCGGCTGCGGTATTAACAGAATTGTTCACGTTTTTTCCTGCAGATAAATCGGCAGTTCCAGCATCCGTCGCCGCTGATAAATTAAGTTTCTTCAAAGTGTCAAGGAATGAAGCCTGTTTAAGAGAATCGTCACCGCCCAGAGCCTTTAAAACTTCGTTAATTCCCCTGCCTCCTGCTAAACCTTCTGTTTCTTCCGTAATTTCATCTGCAGTGCCGCCTGTGCTGAAGCCTGCAGATTTATTTATATTCTCGTTACGTCTGTTCAAGATCTGATCTACAGACATTGCA
>Ga0256407_10013131_pt1 | contig 11127 bp, 8 predicted proteins | sample RumenRJG_04DNA_FD_193489 | JGI IMG/M metagenome (GOLD analysis project Ga0256407, IMG submission 193489) | Bovine rumen microbial communities from Lethbridge, Alberta, Canada - RJG_04 | ecosystem: Host-associated > Mammals > Digestive system > Stomach > Rumen | place: Canada: Alberta | collected... | reverse complement strand
AATGGAGAACTCCGGCAAAAACCAGGCCCGAAATCCAAGTCTGACGCATCTCCAAAAATGGGCGAGTAGATTCCCACAGATGAGCTTGATCTTGTCATGTTAGTACCAATTTTGGGGAATTTTATGTATTACAGTAAACAGTATACCGTTTACCGTAAAACTCCGTGCAGTGCAGAATGCGGGGTGCAGGGAGGCTCTTGCCAAAAATCAGCAAAAACCTCGATTCCGGTAAAATCGGCCATTTTTGAGACATGCCTATTTTTATTTTTCCGTTCTCTCTGTGTTCAGGAAGTATCCCTTCTGGTAGGCGGTTTCCCCGAACAGCGCATATGCCAGTGCCAGTTTTTCCAGTTCCGGATTCTCAGAAGCATTTTTTATGCTGTAATCCGTAAAGTCATAATGCCCGGAGGCGAACTTTTCATCAGGAAGCACCATCATAAGGGAGCCGTCATCCCTTAAGAGGGCAAAATTCTGATAGAACTGCAGGAGTGCCCGCCCTTTGAAGTCACCTGGAAGATTTGAGAGATCGTAACCGACGGCAGGGACAACGGCAGATACTCCTGCCAGTGACAGCAGGGTTTTCGGCATGTCTATCTGGCTTACCACGTGATTCTCGGTGCGTTTCGGGATTCCTCCGCCGAAAATGACTCCCGGAATGTGAAAGTGTCTGGCCGGAACCAGATCGCTTCCTCCGGCCCGGGCATCATGATCCGCAATGACAAGAAATACCGTGTCCTTAAAATACGGTTTGGTTTTTACCGTGTCATAAAAGCGGCCCAGGGCATAGTCGGCATAGCGGATGGCATTGTCCCGGGTCCTCGGAGCTCCCTTGGCAAATTTATCCGGAATTTCAAAGGGGTCGTGATTTGAGGATGTGAAAACCAGGGAATAAAACATCCGGCCGTTTTGGTACATGTCGTCAAAGTGAGCAACAGCCTTATTGAAAAGATCTTCGTCGGAAACTCCCCAGGAGGCTACAAAATCAGGATTTTCGTAACTGGTGATATCGATGATTTCAGAGTAGCCGTTTCCCAGAAAGAAGGATCTCATGTTGTCAAAATGAGACTCTCCGCCGTAAATGAATGAGGTGTGGTATCCCTGTTCCCTGAGCAGGCCGCCAAGGTTGAAGAAGTTTTTCTGTGTCTTTTCTCTTTTTACGGTGGCGGTGTTGATGGTAGGCGTATAACCGGAGGTTACCGCCTCGATGCCCCGCACGGAGCGAACTCCGGTGGCATAGAGTCTGGTAAATCCCCAGCCTTCGGAATAGATTCTGTCGAGGGCCGGCGTCAGATTGCCGCCGCTGAGACGTCCCACGAATTGCGCCCCCAGACTTTCCTCCAGAATGATGACGATATTCAGCTTCCTGTCCCGGTTTATGGCAGTCAGTCTGTTAAGTGTCGGATGCTTCGGAGTGGCAGGGGAATAATCAAAACCGGTATCGTCCTTTATGAGGGAGATCTGCTCGGCAACGGGCATGCTTTTGTAGGTATAGGATTTTTCGGAAAATAATCCCTTTATCGAGGTTATGAGAGAATACCCGGAATTTGCCACCAGGGTGTTTACGATCTGATTGGTTGAGAAGCTGGCTTTGGCCAGGTTGAAGGGGCGGTGCTCAAATGAGGATCTGGCGGCAATAAAGGTCAGTCCGGCGATCAGAATAAATACCGGAACGGCGGCCGGAACCGAGGGAGCTTTTCTGAGAGAAATGCCGCGGATGCTTCGGGAGAACAGGAATACAAAAACCGTCATCAGGAGGATTACGGTGATGACTGACGCAAGGTGCCCCCGGAGCATCAGATTTATCAGCTCTCCCGGATAGAGCAGATATTCCACAAACAGTCTGTTGGGCCTTACGGAATACTCTTCCATAAAGGGAAAGGTACAGAGCTCCAGAAAGAATACTAAAGAGCCTGTAAGAACCAGCCAAAATTTTTCGAGAATAAAAAGCGGCCGGGCGAGCTTTGCGGGCAGAATGCTCCAAAGAAATGTAAGGAGAACCGGCAGTGCCAGAATATATCCCAGGCCTGAAATATCGGTTCTGACACCGTTGAAAAGAAGCAGGGGGATTTCCTGAAAATCGATGACAGATCGGTAGATGAAGATACCGGCAAGTCGAATGATGCCATATACCGCGACAAAGAAAACTGCAAAGTAAAGAATGTGGGCATATGGTTTCAGACTGTCTGCCAGTATTCTGAAAAAACACTGTGATGCCGTATTCGGACGGTTTTCATCGGAGTCGGGATTGCCGGTTTTCATAAAGGAATTTCTCGGTGATTGATTATTTCGCAGTCAGAATGGGATTTTCTGAGTTCAAGATACATTTTGTCAGAAATGACTGCTATTGACAAATCATGTCTGTCAGAAGGCAGGAAAAACAGGTGCTGGTTCCGGACCTGTCAAAAAGGTGAATGGCATGAGCCATTCACAAAGAGGGTGCCGGTAGGGGCCGGCGTCCCCCGCAAAGCAGTACCGGATTACGGGACATGTCAGGGAACACTCATATTCTATGAAGACAGGCCTCCGTATATGGCATTTTTTGGTGCAAACTTTTGATAAGTTCCGGTTTTTGGCAGATACGCCTAAAAGTATACACCTGGGAATTATGGGGAATTTGCAGGGCTTTACCGGTGTCTGAAATACCTGGTCATGAGATTAATGGCCTGAATGATGCGGTCGTTGTTTCTGGCATGGTCATCAGGAAGATCCTTCCATTCCGGAGTTTTGAAGGAAAGCTTTCCCATGCTGTTGATAAGGGCAATCTGATCCCCGGAAACGATGGCATTTTCCGAATAGCTGGCGGCAATGAACCATTCCGGGGAGTTTCCGGAGAACAGGGAGCTTCCGACGGAATAATCAGAAACGGAATTGCTGCATTTAAGCTGCTCCGGAAGAAGAGTGGCCGAAATGTCGTAGTGGGTGGTCAGGCTGCTGATTACCCGGGGGGGCTTTCCCGGCCACTTTATTATCAGCGGCACCTTGAGCTGGTATTCGGTAAAGTTGCTGTTATGCCCCCAGAAGTTAAGTCCGGTGTCGTTGAATTCATTGCCGTGATCCGAAGTAATGATGATTATCGCATCATCATAAAGCCTGTTTGTTTTAAGGAATTCAAGGATTTCGGAAACTCTGGCATCAACTTCCCGGGCGACATTTTTGTAGAGATTGAAAAAGTTTTCCGGATTGGTACTGCGGGACAGCGAGGTGTAGTTGGGTTCGATCCAGGTGGTGGGGAAAGGCTGCTCCCGGAGATTTTTGTTTTCCAGACTGATGGAGTGCAGCTGATCCAGAAAAATAAAGGAGAATGACGGGGGGCGGTCCTGATTTGGGTTTTCCCGGTGTTCCCTGGTCATGTCGGTCATGAAGTCGTGAATGGCATCGGCGTCCCTTTCATATGGAGTTCGGCCTCTGGATTCGGTTCTGAGACCGGGAATGCCGGCAAATACCGTGCGGTAGAATTCGGGATTGTAAAGATTTGCCGAAGTGTAGGCCTGTACCCGGTATCCGGAATTCCGGTAGGCAGCAAGCAGTGCCGGAGGGGTTTGCTGCTGCAGCGCTTCGTTCCAGTAGCTTCCCGGAATGCCGTAGAAAAAGCTGAATACTCCGATGCGGGTGTTGTTGCCTCCGGAAAAGTGATTGTCAAACCTGATGTTCTCCCGGGCAAAGTTCCAGATGCCGGGGGTTACCTCCGGAGAGACCGTGTCGGCTCTCAGGGTGTCTATCATAATGACAAATACATCAGGCATCTTCGGGGCAGTGGCAGTCCCGCTTTCCGGGGTTGCGGGACCGGGGCAGGTCAGAGGATTCAGAGGATAGCGGAAACTGCTGCTTCCGGATTCCGCAAGGTAACTCTTTTCCCGAACCGCCTTTATTCCCATTTTGTTCAGAAGCCGGTTCATGGTCAGGGGATAAAATCCCGGGATGGCACTGTTGTAAACGGTGTAATGTTTTCTGGCACAGGCGTTTTCGTATATGTTGATACCGTTAAATACGATAAACATTACAACAATCAGTACCAGCCCTTTTCTGCATGTTTTTACCGCCGTCGCTCCGGCACCTGCTCCGGCAATGGCGATCAGGGTGCTGACGGTGAAACACAGGAGCGCCATGACAGCAATTGCGATGGTGTCTCCGGTCCCGAATGAAATCACTTCCCCCCGGCTGTTGAAAAAAAGATCCAGCATGGCCAGATTTATATGAAAGTGATACTGCTGGTATACAAAGGTGTCTGCCAGGAGAAATATAAATGTAACGCCGATAAAAACGGCAATTCCGGCCATTTCCGTTTTCGGAGGAATCCGGCACAGTCTGGCGGTTATTCTGATGATGGAGAGTGTCAGAAGATAAAAAATAAGATAATGCCCCAGCGCTGCCATGATAAAGCCTGAGATTCCCCGGAGATCCGGATCGCTTTCCGGATAGCGCAGGCTTATCAGCAGGGCGGCCAGAGCGGAAAGTCCGGATGTTGCGCTTAAGGAAGGTCTCTGAGACATTGATGAATGTTTTTTGCGGTCTGGCATATTGCTGAATCCGGGAGATGTGTTGTGCGGCGGAGCCGCTGGACTGACCTGGAGACTCCCCGGGGTATTTTACATGATCTCCCTTTAACTCTCAAAGCAGGAGCGGCAGTGCAGGCAGCGTGAGTCAGCGTGGATTTGCAAGGGTAATTTTGGATCATTGTCCCGTTTTGGTATATAGTGAAGGCAGGAATTTTTCAGCTCTGCGGATCCGGATTTTCGGGTGATATCCGGTACAATAAAAACATTTGTTCGCAGGGTTTTGGTCAGGATGACACCGGAGAGACACGTGGATAATTTTCACAATCTGAAGTACAGCTTTTTTCATGCCAGGGATTTGCTTCGCGGCGCCTGGGGACGTCTGCGTTACGATCATCAGCCGGCAGAGACTCCGCTGGAACTCGGCAAAATCAAAAGAGTGGTTATAAACAGAATTGACGGCAAGATCGGCGATACGGTCTGTTTTGCTCCTTTTCTCAGAGAACTCGGCAGGCACTGTCCGGATTTGGAGATAGTGATTCTGGCCAATGAGCAGATGCGGGCGGTTTACAATCAGATCCCCGGAAATTTCAGGCTTGTAATGTGCTCCAAAAGACCTCACGGCCGCGAGGTTCTGAATATTTGCAAAAGAATCGGGGAATGTGACTTTTACGTGCATCTGGTGGTTAATCTCAAAAGCCGGGAGCTGTCATTCATTCACTATCTTAATCCCTCATGGGTGGCCACTCTGGATCCCAACCTCAAAATGGACAGTCTGCGGCTTTCCCGCTATACATCGCCTGTGAAGGGGCGGGGATTGCATATTACCCAGATTCTGGACTGCATCCTGAGCGAAGGAGGCATTACCCAGATTGATCATGCCTATGTCCGTTTTTTTGAGAGGGAAGTTGCAATTTCCAAAATTCAGAATACTGTCGGAATTGTGCCGTACGGCGCTTCTGATAATCGCAGACTTTCAGACGAGTCAATCAAGGTTATTGCCGACAGAATTCTCAGACTTCCCGGAGTAAAGGCGGAGATCTTTGCCGTACCGGGGGACAGATCTCACCTTAAGGATTTTTTAAGCAGCAATTATCATGATGAGCCGCGCATTGCGCTGGCGCCGCTGCTTCTGGGAATGCGGGATGTTTTCGTGCATGCGGCGTCCTACCGGGCCATCATCGGGGTTGATACCGGAACTGCCCATGTTGCTGCCAGCTATGATGTTCCGGAATTCACGATTTACAGTAATGATGTTGTCAACTTCAACAGATGGCATGCAGTCAGCGATCGGGCCACGAATGCCGCCTATGACTGTTGTGCCTTAAGTGCCGTTGACAATGAAAGGCTTGGCCGTGATCTGGACGAGTTTATTTCAAAAACCTTTTAGGCAGCGGTAATTTTTCAGGGGCAACCGGGGTGACGAGCTATGAGTTTTAATATTGAACGCAACGGCAAGAAAAGGGTGGTGATCGTCGGGGGAGGCTTCGGAGGCCTCAGACTGGCCCGGGGACTTAAGAAATCCGGATTTCAGGTAATTCTGATTGACCGGAACAACTATCATCAGTTTCCGCCCCTTATCTATCAGATTGCCACTGCCGGTCTTAATCCCAGTTCGATTTCATTTCCCTTCAGAAAGATATTCGAGGATCGCGAGGACTATTTTTTCCGGATGGCCGAGCTTCGTGCCGTCTATCCCGCTGACAATATGATTCAGACCTCCATAGGCAAGATCGATTACGATTACCTGGTACTGGCCTGCGGAACAACCACCAATTTCTTTGGCAATAAGAACATCGAGGAAGCGGCAATTCCCATGAAGACCGTTACCGAGGCCATGGGACTCCGGAATTCCCTCCTGAGCAGCTATGAACGCTCCGTAACCTGTTCCAGCGAAAAGGAGCGGGATGAGCTTCTTAACATAGTGATTGTCGGAGGCGGGCCTTCAGGTGTTGAAATTGCCGGGGCCATTGCGGAAATGCGGCGTTATGTGCTTCCCAAGGATTACCCGGACATGGATGTATCCAGGATGCACATTCACCTTATTCAGGGTGATGCGCGGCTTTTGCCGGGTATGAACGAGAAGTCATCACAGCAGGCTCTGGAATTTCTGAGAAAAATGAATGTGGAAATCCGGCTTAACACTTTTGTTACGGATTATACGGATCATGAAGTGGTAATGAATGACGGGGCCAGAATTCCCTCCCGGAACTTCATCTGGGTAGGCGGTGTTATTGCCAATCCCGTTACAGGACTCCCCGAAGAGTGTTTCGGGAGGGGAAAGCGGATCTTGGTGGACGAATATAACCGGGTAAAGGGCCAGAAAAATATTTTTGCCATCGGAGACATTGCCTTCATGGATGCGGATCCCTCCTGTCCCAAGGGGCATCCGCAGATGGCACAGCCGGCCATCCAGCAGGGGGCGCTTCTGGCCAGAAATATCAGAGCCTGGGAAAACGGCGGAGAAGCAGTTCCCTTCAGATATAAGGATCTTGGATGCATGGCCACCATCGGCAAGAACAAGGCTGTAGCCAATATCGGAGGATTTGTTTTCGGAGGCTTCTTTGCATGGCTGATCTGGATGGGAGTCCACCTCATGTCCATTCTCGGTGTGAGAAACAAGCTCTTTGTATTCCTGGACTGGGTATGGAGTTATTTCACCTATGACAGATCCAACCGTATGATTCTGAAAGCCAGACCCAGTCAGGAAATGAATGATCTGGAAAAACGGCTTCAGGAAAATCACTGGGGGGATATTGCTCCCGAGGAAAGAACTCAGTCTTAAACCAGCGGAGTCCCGGATCCGGTTTCGGTTCGGGCGGGCTTTATAACAGATTTTCCGGAGAACTCATGAAAACAACTATTCCATATCGGACCGGTCTTTTTCTGGCAGGAATTCTTGCGGCTGCGACGGCATTCGGTGATGCTGCCGGCGATCTTTCCGAAAGGATTTTTAAAACCTCCGGGTTCAGTGCCGGGTTTGTGCAGACGGTAAAATCAGGGGACGGCAAGCTGCTTCAGGAATCCCGGGGAGAAATGAGTCTTCTGAGACCGGAGTTCTTCAGGATGGAAATTACCGATCCCGACGAGAGTCTCCTTGTTGCCGACGGAAAGAATGTTTACAGTTATGACCCGCTTCTTGAACAGGTGGTAATCTACTCTTTTGACAGGGAAATCGGCAATTCTCCCCTGATGCTTCTGGTTTCTCCGGACAAAAAGGTCTGGGATCGCTACCGTATTGAAAGCAGAGGCAAGGATGCCTTCAAGGTAACGTTGCGGGAGCCCGGCGGGCTGGTAACAGGAATGGAGATTCTTTTCAGGGAAGACAGCATCGCCAGACTCAATGTTTACGAGACTGACGGCAAGGTCAGTTCCTACGAATTCGGGGCAGTCAGTCCCGGGGTCCCCGAGAAGAAGGATTTCAGGTTTGACGTGCCGGAAGGAGTTACTGTCGATGACCAGAGGGGAAAGTGATCTTTTTCTGGATTATTCTCTGAGGGAGGCCGAAAAGCTTCGTGAGGCAACAGCGCCTTTGGCTTCCCGGATGAGGCCCCGGACTTTGGACGAATTTATCGGACAGGAGCACATTATCGGCCCCGGGAAGCCTCTTCGCACGGCACTGGAAAAAGGGTATGTCGGATCTCTGATTCTCTGGGGGCCTCCCGGCGTCGGCAAAACCACACTGGCGGAAATCATTGCATCCATGGTACACGCCGAGGTGAAGCGTCTAAGTGCCGTAACCTCCGGAGTCAAGGAGATTCGCGAGGCTGTTTCCGAAGCGACCCGGAATCTTGAGAACGGCTTTCGCACGGTGCTTTTTGTGGATGAGGTGCATCGTTTCAACAAATCGCAGCAGGATGCCTTCCTTCCCTATATCGAAAACGGAACCATTATCTTTATCGGCGCCACCACCGAAAATCCTTCCTTCGAGCTTAACAGCGCCATTCTTTCCCGTACCAGGGTTTATGTTCTCAGGTCTCTTGAAATTTCGGACATCGAAACCGTGATCATGAGGGCCTGCGAAAGCCCTGCCGGCCTTAAAAAGCTGAATCTGAGATTTGAGGCCGGAGCTCTCAGAGCTTTGGCGCAGCTTTCCGGAGGCGATGCCCGCCGGGCGCTTAATCTTCTCGAAATCGTGTCGGATTTTGCCGGGGAAGAAGCGGACGGCACCCGAATGATTACCCTTAAGGCCATTGCCGGAGTCGGCAGTGAACGGATAGCTCGTTACGATAAACACGGAGATCGGTTTTATGATCTTATAAGCGCCTTTCATAAATCGGTAAGGGGATCCAGTCCTCAGGCGGCTCTTTACTGGTATGCCAGGATTGTGGCGGCCGGAGGGGATCCGCTTTATGCGGCCAGGCGTCTTCTGGCCATTGCCTCAGAGGATATCGGATGTGCCGATCCGAAAGCCCTGGGAGTGGTGCTGTCGGCCTGGGATACCTTTGAGAGAGTGGGACCGGCCGAGGGAGAAAGGGCGATTGCCGAGGCTGCGGTATACTGTGCCATAGCCCCGAAAAGCAATGCCCTGTACCGGGCCTGGAATGCCGTGCTTGAAGAGGTTAAGAATCTTCCGGACTATGACGTCCCGCCGTACCTCAGAAACGCTCCCACCAGGCTTATGGAGGATCTGGGATATCATAAGGGGTACCGGTATGCTCATGATGAATTCGGAGCCTACGCCGCCGGGGAGAACTTTCTGCCGCCTGAGATTCATGACCGGGTATGGTATGTTCCCAGCGATCGCGGCTATGAAAAATCAATGGCCGCCAAAATGCAGTATCTTCATGAACGCGATCTCTGGAGCGACAATCAGCGTTATCCGGAGGATTTTCGGGAGGAAAGAGCCAGGATCATGAAAGCGCGTGCGGAGGCTGAATCTTCTTCTGCCGGTACCGATTCGTCAAAAAACGTCTGAGGAAGTATTCCGAAAAAAAGCCGGGAGAATATCCCGGCAAAGATGACACATCAAAAACTGATGGGGAAATGAAGAAAATCATGCAGTCTGAGGCCTCCCGGCCGGTGCAACAGATGTGTGGAAAAGGAGAAACCACTTGAAAACGCGACTGCAAACGTTATCATTCACTGCACGATGACTATTATAGGGAATGAAAACGTTTTTGTTAATGTTTTGTTGCACCAAAATGATTTTTTTTTCGTATAACTTACTTATTTTGTCTGTTTTTTAACCAGAATACGGGTTTTTGAGGCTGTTTTTGAGGTTTTTCGGAAATGCATTCTTTCCCGGCGGTATTTCTGCACTGTTTTTTCATCCCTGCTGCTGCCTCTTTCCCGGATACCGGTAATGTTTTCCGGTTTTCTGTTTTTCGGGGATGTTTTTCTTTATGACTTTACAGCAGCTCAGATATGCTTTGGCGGTGGCTTCATATCACAGCTTCAATGAGGCGGCCCGGGCGGTTTTTGTGACTCAGCCCACCCTTTCCACGGCTCTACGGGATCTGGAGGAGGAGCTGGGAATTCAGATATTTGAAAGATCCAGCCGCGGCATTGAGATAACCTCTGACGGCGTGGAGTTTCTGGGATACGCCCGGAAGGTTATCGAGCAGGCAGATGAGCTTCGGGAGCACTTCATGCCGGATCGTCCGAGAATGATCCGCTATACCGTCAGTTCGCAGCATTATTCCTTTGTGGTTTCGGCCTTTATAAAGCTGGTGAATGCCTTCGGAGTGGAATCCTACGACTTCTGTCTTCGGGAAACCCGTACCATGAGCATTATCACTGATGTTCACAATCTGTCGGCCGATATCGGAATCATCTATCTTTCCGGACATAACAGAAAGGTTCTGGAACGGTATTTCAGGGAATACGACCTGGAATTTCATGATCTCCGGGAGGTTTCTCCTCATATATTTGTCAGTTCCGCAAGCAGTCTGGTATCCAGGGAGCGGGTCAGCTTTGCGGATCTTGCGGGGATGCCGCTTATATCATTCGAGCAGGGCAACTACAGTTCCGATTATTTTGACGAGGAGCTAATCCGGGATCAGTCCGGAAACAAGGTTATCAGGGTCAGCGATCGCGCCACGCTTTTCAATCTGCTCCGGGGACTTAACGGCTACACCGTAAGCTCCGGCGTTATCAGCAGGGAGCTTAATCCCGATGTGGCGGCCATCCCGCTGGAATCGGATGCCAGAATGACCATCGGCTATGTGCTGAGAAAGGGAATCAAGGTTACCGGTCTTACGGAAAGCTTTATTATGTATCTGAAAAGCTGTCTCGGGGAGCCGGATTCTGCCGGCGGCCATGGTGATACCCTCTCCGAATAAAAAACCCGCTTTCGGGGAGCGGGCTTTCTTTCCGTTTCAAAGGTGTTGGGGAATTAACGGATTACTTCCATAAGCTTGGGGACCACATCCTTTTTCCGGGAGGCAACCTTTTCCAGGAATACCCGTTTGCCGTCAGCAGAACCGAAGGCTTTTATGGCAGCCTCAAGAGCACCGTCGCCGTATGCCAGAATTTCGGTTCTCTTGTTTTCAAGATCGGTGGCCAGAGCGTAAAGCATATCCATGCCCTTCTTCGGGAACACTTCCGGAAGAACGCCGGTCATTCTGGAGGTGATTTCCACCCGGGTCTTTTCCTTCATGTTCATCTGGGAAATGCCGACGTGCTTGGATCC
>Ga0256407_10013130_pt1 | contig 11127 bp, 7 predicted proteins | sample RumenRJG_04DNA_FD_193489 | JGI IMG/M metagenome (GOLD analysis project Ga0256407, IMG submission 193489) | Bovine rumen microbial communities from Lethbridge, Alberta, Canada - RJG_04 | ecosystem: Host-associated > Mammals > Digestive system > Stomach > Rumen | place: Canada: Alberta | collected... | reverse complement strand
CCACAAAGGTCTTTGCGTAGCAGGAACTCATGGCAAGACTACAACTTCTACCATGTGTGCACACATCATGCACCAGAGTCATCTTGACTGCAATGCCTTCCTTGGAGGTATCTCTAAGAACTACGGCACAAACTATATTCTGTCTGACTCAGACTTCGTAGTAATCGAGGCTGACGAGTTCGACCGCTCTTTCCACTGGCTCCGTCCTTGGATGAGCGTTATCACATCAACTGACCCCGATCACCTGGATATATATGGAACAAAAGAGGCATATCTTGAAAGCTTCCGTCACTACACAGAACTTATTCAGCCAGGTGGTGCGCTTATTATCCATCGCGATCTGGAAATGAAAGAGAACATCCAGCCAGATGTTCGTCGTTATGACTATAGCCTCAACGAAGGCGATTTCCACGCAGAGAACATCTGTATAGAGAATGGCGAGATAACATTCGACTTTATTTCTCCTATTGAAAGTATCAAAGGAATACAGTTAGGTCAGCCTGTGCCTATTAATATTGAGAACGGCATCGCTGCAATGGCTATGGCACAGCTTAATGGATGCACAGCTGAAGAACTGAAGTATGGCATGCAGACATATGGAGGAGTTGACCGTCGCTTCGATTTCAAGATTAAAAATAGCAAGATGGTATTCTTGAGCGACTATGCTCATCATCCAAAGGAGATTTACCAGAGCGCTAAGAGCATACGTGAGTTGTATAAGAACAAGCACATCACCGCAATCTTCCAGCCTCATCTTTATACTCGCACTCGCGACTTCTACAAGGATTTCGCCGATGCACTGAGTCAGCTCGACGAGGTGATTCTAACAGAAATCTACCCAGCCCGCGAACTTCCTATCGAGGGTGTTACCTCAAAGCTGATTTACGACAATCTAAAACCTGGCGTAAAAAAGGAGATGATACAGAAGGTCGATGTGCTCAACTATATCAAGGAGCACGACTTTGAAGTACTAATTGTACTTGGTGCCGGAGATCTTGACAATCAGGTTCCACAAATTACCAAATTATTAAATAGTAAATTTTAAGATAGTCAAATAAGATAATGACCATCAACTGGAAACAAACCCTCATGGTAGCCTGCAACATAGCAGTTGGCATCTACCTGGTTCTGGCCGTCACAGCATTCAACGATCCTGACGAGGCCATGGCCAAGGAATGCACTGAGGTAAAAATCGACATCGAAAAGGAATCGATGGAAGGTTTCCTTAATCCAAGCGAGGTCAAGAAGTTGCTCACACAACATAAGATATACCCACTATCACAACCTATGAGTTCAATCTCGCCACGCAAGATGGAAGAGACTCTGCAGAAGAGTCCGTTTGTAGAAAAGGCCGAGTGCTATAAGACACTGAGCGGACACGTATGCATAAACATCAAGCAGCGCATACCCGTAATCCGCATTATGGCCGACAATGGCGATAATTACTATCTCGACAATCATGGCAATATCATGCCCGAGGCAGGTTATGCCACAGATATTCTAATAGCGACAGGACACATAAGTAAGAAGTACGCTCAGAACGTATTGTCGAAAATTGCCAACCACATAGTAAGCAACACTTTCTGGAAGAACCAGACAGTTCAACTTAATGTACTTACAAACGGGACGCTAGAGATGGTTCCTCGTGTTGGCGATCATATTGTGTTTCTTGGTTCGCCCACGCATATCGACAGCAAGCTGGAGCGACTTCGCAAGTTTTATATCTACGGACTAAACAAAGCTGGTTGGAACAAGTACAGCTATATCAATGTGGAGTTCAACAACCAGATAATATGTAAAAAGAATAATTGACAAACAAATAATAAGAGATGGCAGCAAAGGATTTTATTGTAGCAATTGAACTCGGTTCGTCCAAGGTAACCGGAATCGCGGGACAGAAAAATCTTGACGGCAGCATCAACGTGCTTGCTGTAGTCAAAGAGGATTCTTCGTCGTTTATCCGCAAAGGTGTGGTTTACAACATCGACAAGACCGCACAATGCCTCACCAGTATCATCAAGAAACTGGAAACTCAGCTCAAGACACAGATTACTCAGGTCTACGTTGGAGTTGGCGGACAGTCAATCCGTAGCGTAAAGAACGTAGTAACCAAGGATCTTCCAGGCGAAACCATCATCACTCAGGACATGGTGATTGAACTGATGGACGCAAACCGCAACATGACATATCAGGACCAGGAAATACTCGATGCTGCCGTTCAGGAATACAAGGTTGGAACCCAGTTCCAGTTGGATCCCGTAGGTATTCAGGCCACTCACCTCGAGGGCCACTTCTTGAACATTCTGGAGCGTAAGGCCTTCTATCGCAACCTCAATAAGTGCTTCGAGACAGCCGGCATAAATGTAGCCGAGATGTATTTGGCTCCACTTGCACTTGCTGACAGTGTACTTACCGAGGTAGAGAAACGTTCGGGTTGTGCACTCGTCGATATAGGTTCTGATACAACTACAGTATCAGTCTACTCTAAGAATATACTCCGCCATCTTGCCGTCATCCCCCTTGGAAGCAACAATATCACAAAGGACATCGCTACCTTGCAGATGGAAGAGAGCGACGCCGAGAAGATGAAACTGAAGTATGGCTCGGCATATACCGACAACAGCGAGATCGACAATGAACTGAAATACTCTATCGACTCTGAGCGTCAGGTTGAGAGCCGCAAGTTCATCGAGATTGTAGAGGGCCGCCTTGAGGAAATCATTGAGAACGTTTGGTATCAGATTCCATCTGAATACTACGACAAACTGCTGGGAGGTATCATCCTTACTGGCGGCGGCTCAAACATGAAGAATATCGAGAAGGCATTTGTCAACCACACTCACGTTGACAAGATCCGCATAGCCAAGTTCGTTTCGCAAACCATCCTTACTAATAATGAGGAAATCAAGTCGCGTAACGGTATGATGAACACCGTATTAGGTCTGCTAGCCAAGGGCGACATCAACTGCGCCGGCGATGCATACGATCCAAACGGCGACCTGTTTGCGAGTCTGAAACCTCAGACAGCTCATCCTACTAACGATCAGCGCCCTGCACGTCAGACAACCGACCTCCCTGCAGGTGTTATCCGCACTGAGGCCGAGAAACAGAAGGCAGAGGAAGAGCGTCGTCGCCAGCAGGAAGAAGAAGAGCGCGCACGTCAGGAAGAGGAACGTCGCCAACAAGAAGAAGAAGCACGCATCCGCAAGGAGAACAGCGCCTGGAATAAGTTCAAGAAGGGACTTATGAAGTTTGGTAAGTCGATTGTTGAAGAAGAAGATTAAAAACGAAAGAAGATTATGGAGAACAATATGAATATAGACATCCTGGACTTCGGAGCACCGGAGAAGGAGCATAGCATCATCAAGGTCATTGGTGTTGGTGGTGGTGGCGGTAACGCTGTTAACCATATGTATCGTGAGGGCATTCACGATGTAACATTCGTGCTTTGCAACACCGACAACCAGGCACTTAACGATTCGCCCGTACCCGTTCATCTCCAGTTGGGAAAGGAGGGACTTGGTGCAGGAAACAAACCTGAGAAAGCCCGTCAGGCAGCCGAAGAGAGCATCGAGGATATCCGCACTATGCTTAGCGACGGAACCCGTATGGCATTCATCACAGCCGGTATGGGCGGTGGTACAGGTACAGGAGCAGCTCCTGTCATCGCTCGTGTTTCAAAAGAACTTGGCATTCTTACCGTTGGTATCGTCACCATTCCCTTCCGTTTTGAGGGCGACCGTAAGATCGACCAAGCTCTAGATGGTGTCGAAGAAATGTCGAAACACGTTGATGCTCTGTTGGTTATCAACAACGAGCGTCTACGCGAGATATATCCAGAACTGTCTGTACTCGATGCCTTTGGCAAGGCTGATGACACACTGAGTGTTGCAGCCAAGTCGATTGCCGAGATAATCACCGTTCACGGACTTATCAACCTCGACTTCAACGATGTAAAGACCGTGCTTAAGGATGGTGGCGTAGCTATCATGTCAACAGGTTACGGCGAAGGTGAAGGTCGAGTAAAGAAGGCCATTGAAGATGCACTCAATTCACCTCTGCTCAACGATAACGACATCTTCAACTCAAAGAAGATCCTGCTCTCTATCTCGTTTGCAGGCTCTAAGGATGGTCAGTCATCGCTGATGATGGAAGAGATGAACGACGTAAACGACTTCATGGCCAAGTTTGGCAACGACTTCGAAATCAAGTGGGGACTTGCCACCGACCTCGAACTTGGTAAAAAAGTAAAGGTAACAATTCTGGCTACAGGTTTCGGTATCGAGAATGTTGATGGTATGAATGGTCACCTGAAGAAACATAGTCAGGAAGATATCAACCGTATAGCCGAAGAGCAGGAAAAGGCAGCCGAGCGTCAGGATCGCCGCAACCGCTACTATGGAGGCGAGGGAGCAACCAAGCGTTACAAGCGTCGTCCTAACATCTACCTGTTCCGTCCTGAGGATCTCGACAACGACGATGTTATTTCAGCCGTTGAGCAGACTCCTACCTACAAGCGTACCCGTGAGATTCTGGATAGCATCAACTCACAGGCCAGCAATGTCGACGAGGTTGTAACCATCGACGAGCCCGTACAGGATCCGCACGAGCCAATTCAGGGTACCATCAAGTTTATGTAAACTCGCTGCACCTTATTGATATAAGGCTTGCAATACTTCTATCGACTTCATCTCTGGAAAATCTGGCAGATGGAGTCGATAATATTTTAGCGACACTTCAAGCAGTCGATTTCGCTCCTGATGTGTCATACGAAACAGATGCATCGTGGGAAAATCCATTCGCATCATCAACTGCACCTTCTGCGCCTCTTCTGGATGCAAGAAATCGCGATGTATGGGGGGATTTCTCATAAACACACTCTCGCGCAGGTCAAAGTAATCCCCATCCTTATAATCGTCAAGATTGGGATAGAAACCCAGGAATCGCGTAAGCCTCAACAGAAATACGAGGTGAAAGTTTGCAAAACGAGTCTGCTGACCATCCAGCCACATAATACTATTCTCCAGATAATCATATAGCAACTCGTTACGCTGCTCTGAACGTAGGGCATAATACAGGAACTCGGCCACAAACAGCGAGACAGTCAACTTATCAGGCTCAAAGGGTATAGATGCAAACGGACTCATAAGTCTTACGTCGTGCAACTTCTGTAACTGCAGCCTTGGCCTAATGTCGGTCTCTATATCTAATAAGGTAAGAGGCTGAAAAAACTGCTTCTTAACCTTACCTTTCGCCGTCTTGGGTATGCTCACAATAAACGACTGCCTACCAAATGCTCTGGTAAACATATCTACAATCAATCTAGTTTCGCCATACTTGAGCGAATGTAGTACAATAGCCTGAGTTTTCGTCAACATACGGTGCAAAGGTACAAAAAATATCCGTAAAATGTTATTTTTTACTAAAAATATTTGGTAGAATGGAAAAATAGTCGTACTTTTGCACCCGCATTTTCGCGATGGTCCCTTCGTCTATCGGTTAGGACGAGAGATTTTCATTCTCTAAAGAGGAGTTCGACTCTCCTAGGGACTACAAAATTTAAATCTATCATCTGCACAGCCATGTGCTACCAAACATCAAATGGATGGGATAAGGTGGTAGAGGGTTCGAAAGAGCCCGCCCAGGGCAGCCTTTAACGACGTAAGACCCATAAGCTTTATAATTAACAATTTAAAATTTCAAAACAAACATGGCAAATCACAAGTCATCAGTGAAGAGAATCCGTCAGGAGAAGAAAAGAGCACTTCACAACCACTACTACGCAAAGACAATGCGTAACGCTGTTCGCAAGCTCCGTGCTACCACTAACAAGGAAGAGGCTGTTGCTCTGTATCCAAAGGTACAGAAGATGCTGGATAAGCTGGCTAAGACTAACGTTATCCACAAGAACAAGGCCGCTAACCTCAAGTCTAGCCTTGCACAGCACGTTAACAAGCTGGGATAATTTTTCTACCCAACGATAAGCTGAGCCGTAGCCCTTTCAGGGTTGCGGCTTTCTTTTTTCATTTTTTAGCAGATAAACTACGTTTATCTGAAAGTTTTTTTGTAACTTTGCAACCAAAATGAATATTAAGTAAGCAATGACAGAAGAACAACTGAACCAAGAACAAAATTACTCCGCGAGTAACATTCAAGTACTCGAGGGTTTGGAAGCCGTACGTAAGCGTCCAGCTATGTACATCGGCGACATCAGTGAGAAGGGTCTCCACCATCTGGTAAACGAAACCGTCGACAACTCTATCGACGAGGCAATGGCCGGATATTGCACCCATATCGAAGTAACTATCAACGAAGATAACTCAATCACCGTACAAGACAATGGTCGTGGTATCCCAGTAGACGAGCACGAGAAGATGCACAAAAGTGCGCTCGAGGTTGTAATGACAGTGCTCCACGCCGGAGGTAAGTTCGACAAGGGATCTTATAAGGTGTCAGGAGGTCTGCACGGTGTAGGTGTAAGCTGTGTTAACGCACTCTCTACCCACATGATGTCGCAGGTATTCCGCAATGGCCATATCTACCAGCAGGAGTACGAGAAGGGTAAGCCACTCTATGACGTTAAGATCGTAGGCGACACCGACAAAACAGGTACCCGCCAGCAGTTCTGGCCCGATGGCAGCATATTTACAACTACAGAATATAAGTACGACATCATAGCCAAGCGTATGCGTGAGTTGGCATATCTTAATGCAGGCATCACCATCACACTGGCCGATCTTCGTCCTGATGAGGAGGGCAATCTGCGCCAGCCCGAGGTGTTCCACGCCAAGGAGGGACTTAAGGAGTTTGTACGCTACGTAGATCGTCACCGTACATCTATCATCGGCGATCCTATCTGCCTGAAGACTGAGAAGGACGGTGTGCCCATCGAGGTAGCCCTGCTCTACAATAGCGACTATTCTGAGAATATTCACTCTTACGTAAATAATATCAACACTATCGAGGGTGGTACCCACCTTACTGGTTTCCGCATCGCTCTGGCTCGTGCACTCAAGAAATATGCCGACGAGGACGATCAGCTGCGCAAGCAAATTGAGAAAGCCAAGATTGAGGTGGCTCAGGATGACTTCCGCGAGGGTCTTACGGCCATCATCTCTGTTAAGGTAGCCGAGCCACAGTTCGAGGGTCAGACCAAGACCAAGCTGGGCAACAGCGAGGTTAACGGAGCCGTACAGAAGGCTGTAGGCGAGGCTATGACCAACTATCTGGAGGAACACCCAAAAGAGGCTCATACCATCTGCGAGAAGGTAATTTTGGCCGCTACAGCACGTATTGCCGCCCGTAAGGCTCGTGAGAGTGTTCAGCGCAAGAATCCTATGACTGGTGGTGGTCTGCCTGGTAAATTGGCCGACTGCTCAAACAAGGATCCTAAGGAGTGCGAGATATTCCTTGTCGAGGGAGATTCGGCCGGTGGTTCTGCCAAGCAGGGTCGCGACCGTCACTTCCAGGCCATTCTGCCTCTGCGTGGTAAGATCCTTAACGTAGAGAAGGTACAGTGGCACCGTGTGTTTGAGGCCGAGTCTGTAATGAATATCATTCAGAGTATCGGCGTACGCTTTGGTGTTGACGGCGAAGACTCTAAGGATGCCAACATCGATAAGCTGCGTTACGACAAGATTATCATAATGACCGACGCCGACGTCGATGGTTCTCACATCGACACACTTATTATGACACTCTTCTATCGCTTTATGCCACAGGTTATCCAGGGTGGCCATCTCTACATCGCTACCCCACCACTCTACAAGTGTACTTATAAGAAGACCTCAGAGTACTGCTACACCGAGCAGCAGCGCCAGGCATTCATCGATAAGTACGTGGCTGGTAATGGCGACGACAAGGCCTTGCACACACAGCGCTACAAAGGTCTTGGTGAGATGAACCCAGAGCAGCTTTGGGAAACCACAATGAACCCAGAGAACCGCTTGCTCAAGCAGGTTACTATCGAGAATGCCGCCGAGGCCGACGAGATATTCTCAATGCTGATGGGCGACGACGTAGAACCTCGCCGCGAGTTCATCGAAAAGAACGCTACCTACGCCAACATCGACGCGTAAACACCACGTTCAATCGGATAAATATTTACATACATAAGTATTGGGGGCAATGAGAGTTCATTGTCCCCTTTTTGTTCCCTCACTAGGGAAATTTTGCGCCCTCACTAGGGAAATAATTTTTCTATTAATAGTAGCAAATCGCGGACTTATAGATAGTCGGCATCTATCTGGTAAATAATCGTAACATATCTGGTAGATTGCCGTAATATATCTATCAACGATCCGTCGCTCGACGCTTGCGTCGCTTGCCAAAGCAAGAACTTCGTTGCCAATGAAGCGGCACTTCTGTTGCTTTGAAGGGTAGAAACGTGGAAACATAGAAACGTGGAATCAGGTTGGTTTTAGTTAGCAACGAGGAAAGCTAATAAATGGATAAATGATACGATTATTAGTTTTAATAATCTTATACCTAATATATAGCTCACTCTCGCTGCAAAACCATACCGAATCCACGTTTCCACGTTTCTATGTTTCTCTGTTTTTTTCTATGCAAACATGCCCGATTCTCCCTGAAAATGCGTACCTTTGCACAAAATTTCAGAGAAACAATGAGTAATATGACACAAAAGCAATTCCTAGAGCATATCAAGAAGAATGTTTTCAAGGATATAGACCTAGCACCCGCAACCACACTTCGTGGGCGATGAAGTACTGTTGGGACAATTGGGACAACGTTTTTTCGTTATTGGCTGGCGGAGATGGCTGGGAGATTATTATAATGGATATGATTTATTGAATGATATTATTATCAATTAATAAACTTATTATTTTCACTAACTAAACATAGTATTTAGTCGTAGTAGATAAGCAGTCTACCCGAAGTAGGTCAAAAGTATGCAAAAAATGCACTGTCTTTTGTCCTAATTGTCACACCTCTCGAAAAAATACGCACAAAACAAAGAGGATGTGTCTATATGACACATCCTCTTTTCTATCCAATATTATCAATTAATTAGCGTGCTGTACTTCTATGCGAATATCGTCGAAATAAACAGTATTCTTAGCACCCTTTGCCAAATTGAAGGCGATAGTATACATGCCTGCCTGAGCATGACCCCAAGAACCATCATCAGTAACATCCTTCCAATCTGAATCAAACTCAGTCCATTCTGCGGTAAAGTTAACATCACCAACGCAGTACCAGTGAATATAGCCACCAGGATTCTTGTGAGACTGTGTACCTGCAGTCTGTGCTGCATCAGCCTTTACCTTCATAGTCAGACGAACTTTGTCGCCTGCAACCAGAGCCTTCTCTTCTGGGAATGTGATAAAGAACTGGCTATCCCAATCTGCGAAGTTACCATCGCCATCCAAGGTTGGATTTCCAGCCTCACGTGCCTCTTCCTCACTACGGATAGTAACAGCTACACAACGGTTTTTAGGATCAGCAGGATCTGAAACAATCTGAGCAGCACCATCTACATAACCATCTGCACGGTGCTCATGAACCCAATAGCTCTGTACCTCAGCACCATCGCACTGACCATTAACTACGAGACTACCCTCATCAAATGCATAAGGAGCACTAGGGAGTGAGGACTCTTCTGGAAGTACTGGATTGTCGTTTTGAGTACATGATACCAATCCTGCTACAGCTACTACTACAGCAGCAAGCGAAATAAACTTTTTCATTTTCATAATTTTAAAATTTTGTTAGTTACTGATATTAATAAAAAATTAAATTTGGCTTTTAGATTAAATTCCACTTGCAAAGATACAACTATTTAGCGAAATGGACTTTTCTATTTGTTACATTTTGTTTATTAAATAAAACTTATACGTAAAATAGCCCACTTTTTCCTGATATTTTATCTAAATAAAGTAAGTATAAAGCGACATCCGGTGTGGTAAGTGGAATCGAAGGAAATGTCGCCACCTAGGTTTTGGGCGTGACGTTTGGCTAGCGGAAGGCCCAAGCCTAGACCCTCAGAAAGGTCATCGACCTTGGTGAAGAACTTGAACAGCAGTTCACTATCAGCCTCGGAAATACCCTTGCCTGTATCTTCTACTATAAAGTTGACAGTTTCATCAGTATGCGAGATGCGTAATACTACATGCTGGCCATCGGAATACTTAGCTGAATTGTATAGCAACTCGCGAAGTGTGCGCATAAGATACAGACGATTGGTCTGTATGCAGAAATCGTCGGCCAACTGGGTTTCCATATTAATATTTACATCAGGATAGTGCAACTTGACAAAGCTGACCGCCTCGCGAGCCACTTCGTTACACGACACATGGTCGTTCTTATGACTTTCCAACTCCTGAGAGAGTCCTGTGTCGGAGCTATCAAACAGCATCTGGACCATACGTGCCAACTGCTTGGCATTATGACTCATCGTATCTGTAACACTCTTCTTATCCTCGTCAGAAAGCACACTGCTACCAGTATCGCTAATCACCTGAGTAAAGCCCATAATGATATTAAGCGGAGTACGTATCTGGTGGGTAACGTTTTGGATAAAGGCTGTCTTCTGCCTGTCGGCCTCTTGAACCATCTGGGTGGCTTGCTGCAGTTCCTCGTTTTTACGCTGAGTCTGCTCACTGATATAGCGCACACTGCCCATGTGGAAGTTGAGCGACTCTAGCATAGAGGCAAAGCTATTCTGCAATCGGCCGATAACGTCGGTACGTGTGGTACGGGGGATGTAAACCTCCATATTGCCCGAGGCAACAATCTGGGTTTTATCGAGCAACTGATATAGCGGACTGATGGTGTGGCCCAAAGCCCTGTAACACAATAGGATGATAACCAACAGACCTATGACAAGAAGCGTCACAACGATATACGTAAGTTTATGGTAGCCAGCCATCACATCGCTATCAGGACAGACAATACCCAAACTCCACGGTGTGCCAGGCACAGGCTGATAGCATACAATGCAGTTGGCACCATCTATATTTACCATCATGCTGCCCTGTTTGCCACTAGTCATCTCGTGTCCCAACACTATCACATCGGCCTGTTTACGAGTGTCGGCATCATTAAATATGGTCTGCTTGAACAAGCGTGTAGAATCTGGATGAACAAAGTAACGACCCTCCTCAT